>WNFM01000893.1_pt1 | contig 52734 bp, 53 predicted proteins | sample 5400271 | NCBI WGS metagenome assembly WNFM01 (sample SAMN13153352, study PRJNA577476) | soil metagenome | isolation source: 60 cm saprolite on Douglas fir-dominated hillslope | place: USA:California | collected 2013-09-17
CGACGGAACGTCCACGCCGATCAGCCGCGTACCGAGAAGCGCGAGGCGCTCCACGGTTTCCGGAGCCAGCGCCCGGAAGCCGGTCGGCCAGGCCAATTCATCGCCCCTGCCCATCAATTTGAAAAGTAGCCGTGGTGGCGCGCTATCGAGAGCGGATGCGATTTCCTCAAAACCACAGAGAGGACCATTGCCGCGCGCGTCAATAACCCTCGCGGGGCCGATGAAATCGCCGAGATCCAGCATGTCGATGCTGGCGCCCGCGGGATCGTAGTGCAGCGGCGCATCCGCATGCGCGCCGCAATGCGTCGACATCGCGATGCTGGCAACGTTGACGGGACAGTCGGGCCCGATCGTAAATGTCTGGCTGACCGCGAACGCAGCGTCGCCTGGAAAAACCCCCATGCCGACGCGGAGCGCGGGCGTTATGTCGATCAGCGCCGTCACAATTGTGTCCTGACCTGCCAGAGCTCGGGGAATAACACGACGTCCAGCATCTTTCGCAGATAAGACACGCCCGATGTGCCGCCGGTGCCTCGCTTGAACCCGATGATCCTCTCGACGGTCGTGACGTGGTTGAAACGCCAGCGACGGAAATAATCTTCGAAATCCACGAGCTTTTCGGCAAGCTCGTACAATTCCCAGAAGCGGCTTGGGTCTCGATAGACCGATGACCAGGCGTTCAGAACGCTGTCGCTTGCGGTGTGCGGTACCGAGACATCGCGTTCAAGAGTGGCTTTGTCGATGTCGAGGCCGCGGCGATGCAAGAGCTGTATCGTCAAATCGTAGATGCTGGGAGCCCGGCGGGCTGCCTCGAGGCGTTCCATAGCGGCTTTGTCGTCCTGGTGAGTATGGATCATCGCAGCATTCTTGTTGCCGACAAGAAACTCGATCATGCGATACTGCCAGGACTGGAAGCCGGAGGATTGTCCAAGCAGCCCGCGAAATTGCGTGTACTCGCTCGGCGTCATCGTGCGAAGCACGTCCCAGGCCGAGTTGAGTTGCTCAAGGATGCGCGATACCCGCGACAATGTCTTGAAGGCCGGTTGCAGATCGTCCGCGCCAATCAATCGGCAAGTGACACTCAGCTCGTGAATCGCAAGCTTCATCCAGAGCTCCGACGTCTGGTGCTGGATAATAAACAATACCTCATCGTGGGCGGTGGAAAGAGGCTGCTGCGCCTGCAGAATCTTGTCGAGCTGGAGATAATCGGAATAGGATATCTCTTTGCGTTGACTCATGGCGTCTGCGCCCTCACCGCGGATTCACTGCAGCAATCCCCGGCACGATACCTCGTCCAAGCCAATTTGAGGTCCAATTACACGCCAATATTCGGAGCGCCGACGGACGATGTTTTAAACTTAAAACGATAGGCTTTTGCTGTCAATCCGGATTTCCGTTATGCTTCAGACATGTTGTCCGAGAATTTGATCGCGAGGCCCTCATGATCCCGACAGCTGCCTTGACTTCACGCGAGGAGTGCGTCGCGCGCGATGCCGCCGATCCGCTTCGCGGCTTCCGCGATCGCTTCAAGATTCCCGAACGCGTCATCTATCTCGACGGGAATTCGCTCGGCCCGATACCGCAAGCTGCGGCAAGCCTTTTGAATCGTACAATCGAACAAGAGTGGGGCCAGGATCTTATCAGGAGCTGGAATAGCGCCGGATGGTTCGACATGCCCGTCCGGCTCGGCGATCGCGTAGGCGCCCTGCTCGGGGCAGCTCCGGGTCAAACGGTTGTTTGCGACACCACGTCGATCAATCTCTACAAGGCAATCCACGCAGCGATCGGATTGAGGCCCGATCGCGACGTGGTCATTGCCGAGGACGAGTCGTTCCCGACAGACCTGTATATCGTCGAAGGCGCGATGAAGTCCGCGGGTCGTCCGATGAAGAGACGATTGATCGGCACGGATGGCCCGTCGATCGAGGCCCTGCTCGATCGAAATATCGCGGTCGCCGTGCTCTCGCACGTCAATTACCGCACTGGGGCGCTACTTGACATGGCCGCCATTACCAAACAGCTGCACGACGCCGGCGCGCTGGTGGTGTGGGACCTCTGCCATTCGATCGGCGTGGTGGAAATCGCATTCGACCTTGATGCCGTCGACTTCGCGGTCGGTTGCACTTACAAATATCTGAACGGAGGTCCGGGCTCTCCGGCCTTTATTTCCGTCGCAAAAGCCCATCAGGCCGCGGCACAACATCCATTGTCGGGCTGGTGGGGACACGCCGCCCCCTTTGCCTTTGATCGTGATTTCCGGCCCGACGCAGGCATCAAACGTTTTCTCTGCGGAACCCAGCCGATCATCTCCCTCCGCGGTGTGGAGGCCGCCCTTGACGCCATGGAGGGCGTCGAGGTGGCGGCTCTGAGACAGAAGAGCCTCGCGCTCACGGAGCTCTTCATGGCGCGCGTCAGTGCGCTGTTGCCGGATCTTGACATCGTGACCCCGCGCCAGGCCTCGCTGCGCGGCAGCCAGGTCGGGATATCCTTCGATAAGGGCTATGCGGTGGTCCAGGCGATGATCGAGCGCGGCGTGATCGGCGATTTCCGGGCCCCTGACCTGATGCGCTTTGGCTTCGCGCCACTTTATGTTCGCTTCGCGGATGTTTGGGATGCCGCCGAACTACTCGCCGAGTGCATTAACGCGGAGGTTTGGCGTGATCCCCGCTTTAATCGGCAGCTTGAGGTAACCTGAGGCGACTCGAAGCGGCACCTTTTGCGTGCTAATCGAACCACGGCCAATCCGCCGCGCCATCGTGGGTGACGGCGCCACCAGGCGCCTGCCCGACCAGACGCGCGTATTTGGCGAGCGCGCCCGCGCGATGCCGCGGCGGTCGAGGCTGCCAGGCTTTTCGCCGCTCTGCGAATTCCTTGTCGTCAATAAGAAGATCCATGCGGCGTGCAGCGGCATCGATCCGGATGCGGTCGCCTTCGCACACCAGCGCCAGCGGGCCCCCGATGAACGATTCTGGCGACACATAACCGATGCACATCCCGCGCGTCGCCCCGGAAAACCGCCCGTCGGTGATGAGCGCGACCTTCTCGCCCATGCCCTGGCCATAAATCAGCGCGGTGACGCCCAGCATCTCGCGCATGCCGGGGCCGCCGACGGGGCCTTCGTTGCGGATGACGAGAACGTCGCCTGCGGCATATTTGCGATTGCGCACGGCATCGACGCATTGCTCCTCGTCTTCGAACACGCGCGCGGCGCCTTCGAATGTCAGGCTCTTCAGACCGGCCACCTTGATGACGGCACCATCAGGGCAAAGATTACCCTTGAGAACCGCGACGCCACCGTCCCGCATGATCGGCGCGTTCGTGCGGTAGATAATCTCGCCGTCCGGCGCATTCGCTTCGCCATATTCTTGCGCGATCGTCCGGCCAGTAATCGTCAGGCAAGAGCCATCGATGTGGCCGCTTTCGATCAGCGCGCGGATGACCACGGCGGTGCCGCCGATGTCGTAAACATCCTTTGCGGTATACTTCCCGCCCGGGCGCAAATTGCCGATCAGAGGCGTGCGCGCAAAGACCTCGCCGACGTCGTCAATGGTGAAGGAAATGCCGGCCTCGTTGGCAAGCGCCGGCAGATGCAGCGCGGCATTGGTCGAGCCGCCGGTGGCGGCGACGACGGCTGCGCCGTTTTCCAGCGCCTTCCGCGTCACGATTTCGCGGGGCAACGGCCCGCCCCGCGCGAGCATCTGCATCACAAGGCGACCGGCGCGGCGCGCAACTTGCGCGCGCTCGGCATAAACGCCGGGGATCATCGACACATTGGGCATCGTCAGTCCCATCGCCTCGGAAACCATGCCCATGGTGTTGGCGGTGAACTGTCCGGCGCAGGCGCCGATCGTCGGTAGACACGTCCGCTCGATGCCGGCGAGCGTCGCCTGGTCGATTTCGCCGGTCATGAAGCCGCCGACGGCTTCGTAGGAATCCAGCACGGTGAGCGTCTTTCCCTCGAACCGCCCAGGCAGCGCGCTACCGCCATAGATGAAGATCGACGGCACGTTGCAGCGGATCATGCCCATCATGACGCCGGGAAGCGTCTTGTCGCAGCCGCCGAAACCGATCAGCGCGTCGTAGGCAAGGCCGTGGACCACGGCCTCGATCGAGTCGGCAATCAATTCGCGCGAGAGAAGCGAGAACTTCATCCCCTCATGGTTCATGCTGATGCCGTCGGAAACGGAAATGGTGGTGAATTCCCGCGGCGTGCCGCCGGCCTCCGCGATGCCAGCTTTTGCGGCGTCGACCTGGAAATCATGGGTCATATTGCAGGGCGTCTGTTCGCCCTTCATGCTGACGACCCCGATCATCGGTTTTGCCAATGCCTCGTCGTCGAGCCCCATCGCCCGCATGAAGGCACGGTGGGGCGCACGATCCAGACCATCGGTCGTCACGCGGGATCGCCACTTCTTCATGGATAAAAATCTCTCTCCAGGTCGTCCCGGCGTTCGCCGGTACAACGCGTAGACAAATTCTGTCTACTGTAGCGGCGCGACGATGGTCGGGTGCTTGAACTGCGCGACGTCCATCTTCGGCAGCATTCCCGTCTCAGCATAGATGTCGAGCATCTTCTGGATCGCCGGGAAATTCGGCGCGGCGCCGGGGTCGCGCCCGAAATCATTATCCTTGAGCAGATACGTGTCCAGCACCGGTATCGGCGCCTTCAGCACTTCGTTGACAACCTTGAGCGTCTCTTCTCGATTGGCCAGCGCCTTCTTCATGCCAGAAGTGATATCACGCACGTAAGCCTTTACCAGTTCCGGATTCTTGTCGACAAAGTCGGCGCGGCAGGCTTCCAGGATATGGACGATGTTCGGCATTGCCTGGGAAAGCGAGAACAGCTTGCGCGTGCCGCCCTTGGCCTCGGCCCGCGCCGCGAAGGGCTGGTTCATGTTGACGGCATCGACGCGGCCCTGACGCAGCGCGTCTTCGGAAACGGCGAAGCCGACTTCGACGAGCTTGATGTCCTTTGCCGGGTCGAGCCCGTTCTGCTTCAGAAGCATGTTGAACGGCCCCTGGGTGCCGCCGCCGATCACAGAAATGCCGATGGTCTTGCCCTTGAGATCGGCGATGGTCTTGATCGGGGAATCGTCCATGACCGCCCAATAGACCGAGAAGCCGCCCGGCTTTTCGAAGACATGCTGGGCCACGATATAGGCCTTCAGATTGCCGCCGACCACGCCGTTCGCCAGCGACAGTGGTGCCTGTGTCGCGCAGTCGAGCGCGCCCGCGGCCAGCGCCTGTGTCATCGGCGCAGTACCCTGGAATTGCGTCCATTCGATATTGTAGGTTTTGCCGAGATCGGGAAATTCCGTGGGCCGGCGCATCATCCAATATTTCGATTCCTCGGCCGGAATGGTCCACCCGACCCGGATCGTTTGTTGCGCGTAAGATGAACTTACGCCCGCAAATAGGGCGGCCGCGGCCCCGGCGGCCAAAATCCACTTCGAAGGTATCCGCATCATCCCCGCTCCACTTTTCGACGCCAACAGGCGCCAGCACAAAACTACTTGCGCCAAACCTTTCATGGTTCAAACAATCAGGCAAGCCACCGGGCTTGCCCGTAATCAGCCGGCAAGGGGCGAGATGTGTGGTAAAGCCCGCGTACCGGACAGGGATTTGCCGGCGGCGAAGCTTGGAGAAGTGAAATGGCAGGCATTGGCGGAACGGACGGACAACGCCGAGAAAGGGTCGGCTATCTCGGGCTCGGAATGATGGGATTTCCCATGGCACGGCGCCTGCTGAACGCCGGTTATGAGGTCGCCATCTGGAACCGGTCGGCCGGAAAGGCCACGGCACTTGTCCAGGCGGGCGGGAAGCTCGCTCGCTCTCCGCGTGAGGTCGCCGATACCGCCAGCATCGTCTTCATGTGCCTTACCGATGCCGTTGCCGTGGAGGAAGTGGCGTTCGGCCCCGACGGCCTTGCGAGTGCGGCCGGCTCCGGAAAACTCGTCGTGGATTTTTCGTCGATCCACCCGGACGCGGCACGCTCGACCGCCGCGCGACTAAAGATGGCGAACGGGATGGGATGGATCGATGCGCCGGTCTCGGGCGGCACCATGGGGGCCGAGCAAGGCACGCTTGCTGTGATGGCCGGGGGCGATGCCGCCGATATCGAGAGGGTGCGGCCCTATGTCCTGGCGATGGCGCGACGGCTTACACATATGGGCCCAACCGGCGCAGGCCAGACCACCAAACTCTGCAATCAGGTGATTGTCGGATGCGCGATGGCTGTGCTCGCGGAGGCGACGCGGCTTGCTGTGAACGCCGGCATCGATGCCAAACGGCTGCCGGAGGCGCTGGCCGGCGGCTTTGCCGATTCTATACCCTTGCAACTGTTCGTGCCGCGCATGGCGCAGGGCATTCATTCGCCGCCGCTCGGCCATATCGCGACGATGCTGAAAGATCTGGATACGGTGATCGACGTCGCCCGCGACACATCGAGCCCGGTACCGATGTCGGCGCTGGCCGCGCAATTGTTCAGGCTGGCCAAATCGGCGCGCGGTGCCGATGCCGACGCGCTCGAAATCTACAAACTGTCGGCGTCAAAAGTCGATTGAGGTGCCTGGGCCGATAAAGGGAATTTCGCGGTTCAGAAATTTCGGTTAAGCTCCCGGGTGCACAAGGATAGCTTCAATGTACGGCTCCAACGGCGTCAAGACATCGCTCCAATTTCCGGTCCCCGAACAGATGAAGGCCTGGGTTCTGGGCGGACCGGACGAGCTTTTCCTGCGCGACAAGCCCACGCCCGTTCCCGGGCGCGCAGAAGTCCTGGTCCGCATCGACGCGGTCGCGATCTGTGCGACCGACCTTCAGGTCATTCATGGCGGCGCGCCGGCGAGCATCGGGGGCGGCCTGCCCTTCAACAAGAATTTCACGCCCGGCCATGAGTATATGGGCACCATTGCAGCCCTCGGACCCGACGTCGACGAGTTCGAGATCGGCGAACGCATCAGCGTGGAAATCCATGCCGGCTGCGGCCAGTGCAAGCGGTGCCGCGAGGGGATGTACACCTCCTGCCTCAACTATGGGAAGCCCGAGAAGGGCCATCGCGCCAACGGCTTCACCACCGACGGCGGTTTTGCCGAATACGCGATCAATCATATCAATACGCTGGCGCGGGTGCCCGACACGATGGGCGACGCGGAAGCAACGCTGGTCGTCACCGCGGGGACTTCCATGTACGGCTTGACCGAGCTGGGCGGGCTGGTTGCCGGTGAAAGCGTTGTCGTCATCGGCCCCGGGCCGATCGGGCTGCTTGCCGTCGCCGTTGCGAAGGCACTGGGGGCAAGCCCGGTTATCCTTACGGGAACCCGCGACAAGCGCCTTGCGATCGGCAAAGGGTTGGGGGCCGACCGCGTCATCAATATCGCCGAGGAGGACCCAGTCGATGTCGTCAAGCAACTGACCGGCGGGATCGGGGCGGATTATGTGGTCGAATGCGCCGGCACCGAGGCCACCATCGATCAGGCCATTCACATGACCAATCGCGGTGGGAAAATCTGCCTGGCGGCGTTTCCCCACGACAAGGTGACGACGGATATCGCGCATCTCGTGAAGAACAATATCTATGTCTACGGCATTCGCGGCGAAGGCCGTAGCGCTACCCGTCGGGCAATGGCGCTAATGGCTGAAAAGAAATTCGACGCGACCAAGATCCATACTCATACCTTTGCGCTCGCCGATCTGCCCACCGCGCTACGATACGCCCGCGAGCGGGTCGAGGACGCTATCAAAGTGGTCGTCACTACTCGGCAGGCGAGCGTTCTCGCCAGCGCCGCGGCGGAGTAGAACGCCCGGGACGTCCGTTCATAAACACGTCCCGGCGCCGGCCGAGGCCTTAGCCGCCTGAAACCCTTAGCGGGCAATCATGCGACCCCGCCGAGATAGAGCCGCTTGACGATGTCGTTGCCTCTCAATTCGTCGACCGAATCGGCCGCGACGACGATCTCACCATGGACGATGATGTAACCGCGATCGGCGATCCGGATCGCCTGATTGAAGTTTTGCTCCGCCATCAGCACCGTCAGGTCGAGATGCTGATTGAGCTCGCCGATCTTGGCGATGGTCTGCGAGACCAGGAGCGGCGACAGGCCTACCGAAGGCTCATCGATCAACAACAGGCGCGGCGACGACATCAGCCTGACATGGTGCCGGCCAGTTGGTTCTGGAGTCCCTTGAGGGCCGGAAACGTCTCGAAGGCGAGCGCAAGGTTACGATCAATGTCGCGGCGGGCCGCCTTGCGGAAGGCACCGAGCATCAGATTTTCCAACACGGTCAGCTTGGGAAACAACCGTCGCCCCTCGGGAACCAGTGCCACGCCGAGATCGACGATGGCCTCAGGCGACAGCCTGGTCAGATCGTGCGCATTTCCGTCGATCGTTAGCGACACGCTCCCGCGCTGCGGCTGAACCAGGCCCGCGATGCACTTCATCAGCGTGCTCTTGCCGTTGCCGTTGGTGCCGAGCAACGCGACGGTCTCGCCGGCCTCGACGTGGAGACTGACGCCTCGTAGCGCCTTCACGGCGCCGTAACCCGCATCGAGGTCTTTGATGGCAAGGCTAAGTGCCAAGGTAGGCCTCCTGCACCCGCTGGTTGGCCATGACCTCCGCCGGCGCGCCGATCGCGATGATCTTGCCGGCGTCGAGACACATCACGCGCTCCGAAAAACGCATTACGGCCTGCATGATGTGCTCGATCATGATGATGGTAATGCCTTGGCCCGCAAGCTTTATGAGGAGATCAAGCACCTCATCGACTTCCGAGCTGGAAAGACCGGCCATGGCCTCGTCGGAAATCAGCAGCTTCGGGTGGGTCGCCATCGCGCGGGCGAGCTCCATCTTGCGCAATTCAACCTGGCTGAGCCCCAGGGTCGACATGTCCGCCTTGGACGCGAGGCCCGTCTGGGTCAGGATTGACATCACGGTGTCGCGTCGTTGTGCGGTCGGGACGAAGGCGCCGGAGACGCTCGCAAAGTCAAGCGCCACCATCAGGTTTTCGACGACCGTCATGCTTTTGAACGGCCGCGGGATCTGGAAGCTGCGCGCAATGCCCCGGCGCGTGCGGATGTGCGGCGGCAACCGCGTGATGTCCTCGTCACCGAACACCACGGTGCCGGCCTCGGTACGGAAGGCGCCCGAAATGCAGTTGATCAGCGTCGTCTTTCCCGAGCCGTTCGGGCCGATGAGGCCGAACCGCTCTCCCGAGCGAATATCGACGCTGACATTGTCCAGGGCGATGAAGCCGCCGAAGCGCTTTGTGAGCGCGCTGATCTGCAGCAAAGGCGGCTGCGGTCCGCTGGGAGACGTCATGCTTTGCTCCCACTGCGATTGCGGCGCGCCCTGCGGATCAGGCCAATGATACCCTCCGGCGCGACGACGACGAACAGCACCAGCATCACGCCGAGCACCAGCACATTCACTTCCGACGAGATCGTAACGGTCAGCAGTTGTTGCGTCGCGCCCAACACTATTGCGCCGACCACCGGGCCCGCCCAATGCGCCGTCCCGCCGATCAGCGACATCGCGAGCACCGAGACGGAGTAATTCAGATTGAACGCGGACGAGGGGTCCGCGTATTGCAAGTACATGGCGGCGGGTGCGCCGGCCGCGCACATCAGCGCACCGGAGATGACACACGCCAACACCTTTAGCCGAAGGGTCGGCACGCCGGTGCATTCCGCGGCAAGCTCGTCGTCCTTGAGCGCCTGCAGGCCGCGGCCAATCCATGAGGCCTGAATGTAGCGGGCGATCGCAATCGCCAGCACCACAAGAAGCGCCTGAACGAAAAACAGCATCTGCACATAGTCGTCGAATGGCCACGTCCCCAGAGGCCGCTGCAGCTGAATCCCGGCCGCGCCGCCGACGTATCGCCAATTCGTCACCGACGTCTCGATGATGATCGTCAGCGCAATGGTCGCAATCGAGAAGAAGATGCCCTGCATGCGCAAGGTCAACAGGCCTAGGGCGAAGCCGAGGAATGCGCCGACGGCTGCGGCGGCCACGATCTGCACGGCAAGCGGCGCACCAAACGCCTTGAACAGAAACACGGCCGTGTAGACCCCGACGCCGAAAAATGCGCTGGTGCCGAAATTCACGTAGCCGGCATAGCCGCCGAGGATGCTCCATGCGACGGCGAGCACGATGAATTGCAGGATCACGTAGCAGGCGAAGAAGGGATATTGGTTGCCGATGACCTGTGTCATCAGCAGGGCGGCGACGAGAAAAAGGGTGGCCCCGATCCAGAAAAGGATGCCGTTACGATTCATGACAGCCTGCCGAACAGGCCCTGCGGCCGGACGGCGAGTACGCCGAGCAGCATCGCGAATGAAATGGCCGGCGCCCAGGACGCACCAAACAGGGTCAGGACGATCGATTCGGTGACGCCAAGGATGATGGCGGCGACGAGTGTGCCGGTCATGCTGCCGAGCCCGGCCATGACTACGACGCAGAATGTCCGCCCAATATACGAGCGGTCGAGTGTCGGCTCGACGGGAGCAACGATGATAAGCAAGGCACCCGCGATCCCGAGCACGGCCGTTGCAATGCCGAACGCCCATTGCTTGATCCGAACCGGGTTGGCGCCCATCAGCCGCAGCGCCTCCTGGTCCTGCGCGACCGCGCGGATCGCGCGTCCCATGAATGTTCGCGACAGGTACAGCGTCAGCAAGATCGTCAGCACACCGGCCACCGCGAACGCGACCACCAGCCGGAATGGAATCCGCATGTCGCCGATCCGCCAGGCCTTGCCGATATAGGACGCGGTGACCGAGCGCTGGTCCACACCGAATTGCAGAATGAGCAGCACTTCGATGATGAACGCGATGCCGAAGAAGAACGCGATGCCGCGCACGCCGGCCGACAAGACCGAACACGAACAGCAGCGGCGTGATCAACAGCCCTGCCAGCAGGGGGTCGATCTCAAAGCGATCGTTGAGGAAATACACGGCGTAGGACGCCATTACCAGAAAGGCCGGATGCGCGACGTGGGGAACGTCGAGCAGACCGAACGAGACGGATAGCCCAAGGCTTACGGCCGCGTAGAAGCAGCCGAGCAGCACACCGATCACCACCGCATCGAGCAGCAGGTCCATTGAAAACAATTCAGGTCCCCCTTGACCCGCCCTTGGGCGGCCGCTTCCCCGGTTGGCACACGCCGGGTTATCCGATTCGTTTGCCCGCGATCATTTGCCCCGATCCCCAGCAGCCGCGCCATGTTCCAAAAAAACGTGAGGCCTACTTCCGGGCAGCCTCAAAGGGACTGATCAGATCGCCAGACTTGAATTTCTCCGGGAACAGGATCACCTGCTTGCCCGGGCTGCGGAACTGCTCGATGTTCTTGTCGACGACACCGCGGAACTGCGCCTGCAGCGTCGCGGTTTCCTTGCGCTCGCCGTCCGCCGAAAACGCGATCGGGCCAACTCGTTTTCGCGCAGATATTTTGCGATGGCCTTCTGGTCGAGCGACCCCGTCGCCTTGATGGCCTGCTCGACGAGTTGACCGCTGGCGTAGCCGAACGGCGCAAGATAGTAGCCCAGCGGATCGACCTTGGCTTCCACGGCCCGCTTCGCGTAGGTCTCGAAGAACGCCTTGGTCCCATCGTAATACATGCTCGGTTCCGGGAGCCATGAATTGTAGTTGACGACGCCGTTGAGCAACGAGCCCAGGTTTTCCATTACCGCGCCGAATTGCAGGCCAACCATGCCGCCGCCGAAAATCTTGACGCTGTCACCGATCCCGATCTCATTCACGGCGCGCAGAATTCCCGCCGAATCCGGCGGATAGGATGCGACATAGACGATGTCAGGCTTGGCGGCCTTGAGCGCGCGGATGATGCTGGAGAATTCCACCGTGCTTGGCGGATAGGCCTGGTCGAACACGATCGGCATGTTGAGCCGTTTTGCGACATCCCTCGCGGTCAGCGCCAGATTCTGGGCGAATTCCTGGTCTGCCGCGAGAAGCGCAACGGTTTTGCCGCCGGCCTTCTCGCCAAGTCCGAGGAACGACGCCGCCCAGCTGTCGGGCGGCCCCCACGGCGCATTGTTGAACCACATGTCGTGGCCGACCTTGCTGTTCACCTGGAACGAGAAGTTACCGATCAGCAACAGGCCGCGCGATTTCACGAGCGGCATGATCGGCGCCGTTGGCACGGTTGCGTAGGGCGCGAACAGGAGATCGACCTTGTCGACGTCCAGCAGCTTTGAGTAGATCGCCGGAGTCTCTGAAGCGCTCGATTTGTCGTCATAGACGACAAGTTCGACCTTGCGGCCGAGCAGGCCACCCTTGGCGTTGACATCGTCCCGCCAGATCTCGATGCCAAGCAGCGAAGCCTTGCCGCCGCCCGCGAGACCGCCGGTTTGAGCCATGCTCATGCCGATTTTGATCGGCGGCTGTTGAGCGCCAACGCTTGAGGTCAACCCAAGCATGGCCGCGCCTGCGCTGGCCGTCGCCAGCAGACGGCGACGGGAAATCGATGCGGATTTGGTGGTCTTCTCGGTCATAGTTCCTCCCCTGGATTTTTTATTCTTGGAATCAGTATATGCGGTTTTTCCGGCTCGTCCTCGCTCAAATTCGTCCCAGCGCCGTCAGGATAACCTGCGGCGTCAACGGAATCTCGGTGATAATAGCGCCGAACGGCCTGAGCGCATCATTCACCGCGTTGGCGACCGCCGCCGCCGCCCCCGCCGTCCCGGCTTCGCCTGCGCCCTTTGCCCCCAATTCCGTCTCCGATGTCGGCGACACCACGTGCCCGACATCGATATCGGGCATTTCGCCGGACATCGGAACCAGATAATCGGCCATGTTGGCGTTGGTCAGTTGTCCCCGCTCATCGTAGATGCATTTCTCGAACAGCGCGGCACCCAGGCCCTGCACGACGCCGCCCCGGATTTGCTCGTCGACCAGCTGCGGATTAATGATGGTACCGCAATCCTCGACCACCCAATGCCTCAGCAGTTTTACGAAGCCAGTGTCGGTGTCGACCTCGAGCCACGAGGCCTGGACGCCATTGGTGAAGGCGAACGGATATTCGCGGGGCACGAAATGCCGCGTCGCCATCAGCTCGGGCTGGATACCCGGCGGCAGCGTATCCGGGCGGAAATAGACGATCCTGGCAAGCTCGCGCAGCTCGATACGCGGCGATCCGCCGCTTGCGTTCACGACCGCATTATTGACGATGTCGAGTTCGCCCGGCGAGGATTGCAGGATGGCGGCTGCGACATCCAGGATATTCTTGCGCAGGACCTTGGCGGCCTGCAGCGCAGCCTCGCCGCCAATTCCCGCACCGCGCGAGGCCCAGGTGCCGCCGCCATAGGGCGTGTTGTCGGTATCGCCGAGGATGACGCGGACGCGCTCCATCGACACCCCGAGCACACTGCCGACGATCTGGGCGGTCAGCGACTCCGAGCCCTGCCCCTGCTCGGTGATGCTGGTCTGGCAGATCACCGAACCCTGTGCGTCCAGCCGCACCGCGACGCCATCCTGCGACGAGATACGCGCACCACCGACGCCATAAAACGCCGCACTCGGGTTGGTGACCTCGATAAAGCTTGCAATGCCGATGCCGCGATGGATGTTGCTCTTGCGCAAGGCCGCCTGCTCGGCACGCAGCCTGTCGTAGTCCATCATCGCGAGCAGCTTGGTCATCGCCGCATGATGCGACAACAGCTCAAATCGGAGGCCCGAGGGCGAAACGCAGGGATAGGCGTCGTCGGCGATGAGATTGCGGCGGCGTATCTCCACGGGATCCATCCCGATTTTCAACGCCGCGAGGTCGACCAGGCCTTCCGTCACCGAGCACGCGATCGGGTGGCCAACGGCGCGATATTGGCACATCACGTTTTTGTTCTGGAACACGACGCGGGCCCGCGCGCGATAATTCCTGGTCACATAGGGACCGCCAACCAGATTGACGACCTGATTGGCTTCGATGGCGCTGGTGCGCGGGTACATCGAATAGGGACCGATGCCGGTGAGATCGTCGATCTCGAACGCCATGATCGTCCCGTCGCGCTTGAGGCCAATCCGCCCCTTGCATAGATGATCGCGGGCGTGAATGTCGGTATTGAAACTTTCGACACGGTCGGCGACGAATTTGATCGGTCGCCGCAGCAGTTTCGACAGCGCATAGGTGGCCATTTCGTCGGCGTAAATGTGGACCTTGATGCCGAAGGAGCCGCCGACGTCCTTGCAGACCACACGAACCTGGGAGTCCTCGAGACCGAGATGGAGTGCCGCGATGTTCTGCACCATGTGCGGCGCCTGCGTGCCCTGGTAGATCGTCAGTCTCGCTTCGGCCGCGTTCCAGTCGGCTAGGACCGCGCGTGGCTCCAAGGTCACGCCGGTGTGCCGGCCAAAGATGAAATCCGCCTCCACTACCTCGTCGGATTCGGCAAATGCGGCATCGACCGTGCCGGCGTCAAGGTTTCGCTCGAAGGCGAGATTGTCGCCCAGCGAGGGATGGATCACCGGGGTTTCCGGGTTGAGCGCCGTGCGCATATCCGTCACCGCTTCGAGCTCCTGGTATTCGACCCTGACGATCTCCGCTGCGTCCTCCGCCAGAGCCCGGCTGGTCGCCACGACGGCCGCGACGGCTTCACCCTGCCAGCAGACGCGGTCGATCGCGATGGCGTTTTGCGGTGCGGACTTAAGGCCCTTCAGGTGCGACAGCACGCCTACCCACGGCGTGATCACGGCGCCAAGCTCTTGGCCGGTCACGATGGCGATGACGCCGGGCATATGCCGCGCCTCAATAGCATCGATGCCGACGATTTTCGCATGCGCATGGGGCGAGCGCAGGAACAACACATGCCCCATGCGCGGAAGCTCCATGTCGCTGACGTAGAGCCCGCGCCCCTGCATCAGGCGCTCAAGGTTCGGCCGCGGGACTACCTTGCCGATATACGAGTTCGGCCGATCGAGCTCCGAGAGTGCTGGATTTGCCGATACGACCGTCATGACTTGCGTCCCACGCGCGATCGCGCCGTGTTCTCGACCGCATCGATGATGGCCTGGTAACCGGTGCAGCGGCAGTAATTGCCGGAGAGATGTTGACGTATCTGCTCCCGATCAGGCTCGGTATTCTGCCTCAGCAGATCCTGCGCGGCGATCAGCATGCCGGGCGTGCAAAAGCCGCATTGCAGGGCATTGCGATCGCGAAAGGCGGCCTGAAGATCGGCGACCTCGCCGCTGTCGGACAATCCCTCGATGGTTTCGACGGATGCGCCATGCATCTGCACCGCGAGCATCAGGCAGGACCGAACGATTTCCCCATCGACGCGCACTGTACACGCGCCGCAAACCCCGTGCTCGCAACCGACATGCGTTCCCGTCAGCTTCAAATGTTCCCGCAAGAAGTCCGCGAGATTGAGACGCGGCAGAACATGTGCGTCGACGCGCTCGCCGTTGACGTCGAGCGAGATTGGCACGGGAGCCGTCACCCAGGTCTCCCGGCACAGAGATCGGGGCGGCCAAGCAGCGCAGAGACGCAACGCGTCATCAAGACTTTCGCAAGATGCCGGCGCATTGCGGTGGACGCCTGTTGATCGTCGTGGGGATCGAGCTCTTCCGCCAGCGCCCGCGATGCCTCTGCCAAGGCTGCAGGCGTAACAGTGACGCCGCGCAGCCTCGCTGCCGACCCGGCCAGCACAGGCCGATCGCCGACGGCAAAGAAGGCCATGCGAAGGCTATTAAGAACTGCGCCTTCCGCGACGGCCTGCGCGGCCAGGCCCGCGATGGCGTAGTCGCCGTGCCGCCGGCTAAATTCGTGAAAGAAATGCACAGAATTTCTTCGCGCGACCGGTAGTTCAACGGCCACGAGTAATTCTTGCGGCGACAATGCTGTCTCATAAATTCCGGTGAAGAAATCGCCGGCCGCAATTCGCCGTTCGCCGCCCTGACCGCGAACGACGATCGTCGCATCCAGTGCGAGCATGCAGGCCGGAAGTTCGGAGGCAGGATCGGCATGAGCAAGGCTGCCGCCGAGGGTTCCCCTGTTGCGGATCGCAGGATGCGCGATATGGCCGACGGCTTCCGTCAGCAACGGCGCGTGGGCGGCAATATCGGACGATCGCAAGAGATCGACATGGCGCGTCAGCGCCCCGATGCTGAGGACATCTCCTTTCACCGTGATGCCTCGCAGCTCGGCGATGCCACCGATATCGACGACAAGTTCGGGAGAGATCAAACGCAGATTCATGGCAGGCATCAGGCTCTGGCCGCCCGACAGCACCTTCGCCCTGTCCCCGTGCGCGACCAGCAACTCCAATGCGTTCACAACGCTGGTTGCGCGGGCATAGCTGAAAGCCGAGGCTTTCATTTGGCGTGACCTCCCCGGCGGTATTTTGGCGTATTTTGCGAGGATTAGACGGCGGCAACCATCAAAGGTCAAGTTTGTTTATCGACCGATTATTTCGAGAGGTTAGACTTTTGGACTTGTGATATCGTGATGAACGAAGCACGGTTTGGCTCCTGTCAAATCGATCCCAGGGAGGAGCAGTCGATGAATCTGGGTTTCTTTACGATGCCGATGCATCCCCTCGACAAGGATTGGCGGCTGTCCCTGAAAGAAGACCGCGAAGCCTTCCTGCTGGCCGACGAACTGGGATTTACTGAGGCTTACGTCGGCGAACACGTCACCGACAGGGCCGAGAACATCACCTCCTGCATCGCATTCCTGGCGTGGATCGCCGCCGCTACCAAGCAGATCAAGCTCGGAACCGGCACGATCAACATGCCCAACACCCATCCCGCCACTGTCGCGGCCTCGATCGCGATGCTCGATCACATGCTCGATGGGCGTTTGATTTTCGGGATCAGCCCCGGCGGGCTTCTGTCGGACGCGGAGTTGTTCGGCAATCTCGATGCCGACCGCAACGCGATGTTTCTCGAATGCATCAATCAGGTTCTCGATATCTGGGCCGGCGGCCCGCCTTACAATTTCGTGGGAAAATATTGGAACATCTCGACGCAGAAAACCCTGATCGAGGACATCGGCCAGGGATTTATCGCAAAGCCATTGCAGCGGCCGCACCCGCCTGTTGTCGTGACCGCCGTGGCGCCGTTCTCGAAGGGCGTCACCGAGGCTGCGGCGCGTGGATGGGAGCCAATATCGGCAAACTTCCTGATGCCGGCCTGGGTAAAGAGCCACTGGCCTAAATACGTCGAGGGTTGCGAACGCGTCGGGGGCCCCCGCCAATTGGCGCGTCGCAAAGAGCGTCTTTGTCGCCAACGATGCGGCGACGGCAAAAGCCTATGCAACCGACCCGGAAGGGCCTTATGTCTATTACTATCGCTCGTTGTTCACCAAACTAAAAAGAAGCGGCCGTATCGAGTTGTTCAAAACCCGCCGCGACCAGCCTGACGATGAAGTCACGCTGGAAATGATCTGCGACAAACTAATCATCCATGGAACGCCTGACAGTGTTGCGGATCAGTTGCTGGCGTTCCAGGACGAGGTCGGCAAGTTCGGCACGCTGCTATATGCCGGCAAGGACTGGAAGGATCGCGAACTTGGGCGGCAGTCCATGATCCTGATGGCCGAAAAGGTCATGCCGCGCGTCAACGCCGGCATCTCAAAGCAATCCAACGCTGCAGGATAGTCCGTAAATCAACTTTGAGAAGGTGCGCGGTGGCTCTGACTGATCGTATTCCCTATCAGGCGCAAATCGACCGGCCGAAGCTCAGGCTGCCCGGCGGCAAGAGCCTCGCGATATGGGTAATCCTTAACGTCGAAGAGTGGCGAATTGAAAACGCGATGCCGCGAACCGTGCTGAGCCCGCCGATGGGACAGCCGCTGTTGCCGGACGTGCCCAACTGGTCGTGGCATGAATACGGCATGCGCGCCGGCTTCTGGCGTCAGTTCAAGGCGCTGACCGACCGCAACATGCCGGTGACGCTGGCGCTGAACGCAAATGTGTGCAGCGCCTATCCCCGGGTCGCATCAGCCGCGCGCGAGGCCGGCTTTGAATTCATGGGCCACGGATTCGTGCAGGGCCCGATGCACAAATTGGTCGACCAGGCCGATGCGATCAAACTTCAACGGTATACCTCCGAGATCCTGGGAGAGCCCGGGTCTGACGGAAACCGCCGAAACCCTCGATCTGTTGCGCCTCAATGGCATCGAATACGTGGCGGACTGGGTGATCGACGATCTTCCCCAGGACATTGCCACGCCCCATGGCACCATCACCACGATTCCTTACTCGGTGGAGACCAACGACATCGTCATCCACGCGCTGCAGCATTTGCCGTCAGAGCAATTTTTGAAGCGCTGCACCGATCAGTTCGACCGGTTGTACCTCGAGGGCGCAGACAATGCGCGGGTCATGGCGATCTCGATTCACCCCTACATCACCGGCGTCCCGCACCGCATCAAATATCTGGAAGCGCTGCTCGACTACGTCGTCGGCCACGATGGCGTCGCCCTGATGACCGCAAGCGAGATCGGCGACTGGTACCGAAGCGAAATGTTGAAATCATAATCGGAAGCCAAAACTGCGCATGATCAGGGCCGCCGTAATCGGTCTCGGGTGGTGGGGACAAACCATCCTCAAGACGCTGCTGAACAATACGGTCATCGCGCCGGTACTGGGCGTCGATCCAATGGACCAGGCGCGTGCGGCGGTATCGGCGCTCGGTATCAAGACCACGCTGCGGTTCGAAGATGCGCTGGCGGATTCAAACGTCGATGCCGTCATCCTTTGCACACCACAGCAGCATCATGCGCAGCAAATCATTGCTGCGGCGCGGTCGGGACGTCACGTTTTTTGCGAGAAACCGTTGTGCACGACGGCGGCCGATGCGGAGGCCGCCATCGCGGCCGTGAGAAGGGCGGGGGTGCAATTGGGCATCGGACACGAACGCCGTTTCGAACCCGCCGTCATCGAGATGCGCGAACGACTTGAGTCCGGCGAGTTCGGCAATCCGCTGCTGCTCGAAGGCAATTTTAGCCAGGACAAATTCCTGAAATTGCCCAGTGATAACTGGCGATTGTCGGATTCCGCAAATCCGGTCGGCCCGCTCTCCGCCACCGGCATACACATGGTGGACCTATCGATAGCGCTGCTCGGCCGGCCGATCAGCGTCTGGGCAAGGCTGGCAAGGCTTGGCAGCGATTTTACAAACGGCGATACGCTATCGATGACGATCGGCTTCGAAAGTGGCGCCACCGCCATGTTGGGCGCCGTGCTGGCGACACCGTTTTTGGGACGTCTTGCCCTGCTCGGCTCGAAGGGCTGGATGGAAATTCGCGACCGCGACCATCCGGAGAATTCGACGGGATGGGATGTGACGAGCGTGCACCGGGACGAAGCCCCGACTACGACTTTCTATCCACCGCACCCGGCGGTACGCGATAATCTGGAGGCCTTTGGCCGCGCCGCGCTCGGCAACGCGCGCTACCCGGTCACGCTGGACGAAATGCTGGCGAATGTCCGGAGTTTTGAGGCTATCCAGCGATCGGTGAAAAGCGGCGCCATCGAGATGATCTGAGACGGCTAGCCAACGGCCTTCACCGGCACGCGCCTCGGCGCCGCTGGCGTAGCAAAGACCCGTTCGAACCCCGCCAGAAAAACATCCAGCGCGTCGCCGATCATCTGTTCCTTGTCCTCGAGCACGGGGGATTCATAGATATATTTGCGAACCCCGTAGTAGAAGATTCCGCTGTGAAACACCCAGGCCATTTCGAGCTCGGAAGCGGTCGGTTTGCTTTGCGCCGGAAGCCCCGCTTCATGGCGGCATTCTCGGATAATGCGCGACAGGATCTTGTCTCGCACCATGCCGACGTACCACCGGTTGATGTCGAGTCCCTTCAGGCCTGAATACAGATAGATGCGCAGCCATTTGCGAGTAAAGATCACACTCGTATAAGCGCTATAGAATTCCTGCAGCCGATCGCGGAGCGGTCGGGAGCGGTCGGTGAGAAGCTTTTCCCAGCCGGGATCGAGCGGTTCGAGATAAACCGTGCGATAGACCTCCTTGATCAGATCGTCCTTGCTTGGAAAGTAGCGGTACAGCAGCGGCTGGGTGACGCCGAGCCGGCGCGCCAGGTCGCGCGTCCCGCCGCCAAATCCTTCTTCGGAGAAAAATTCGGTCGCCTTGGCAACGAACTCCTTGCGGCGATCGTCCGGCGACAACCGCTTTTGTTTTGCACGAGCTCGCTTGGGCGACGCTTTCCTCCTCATGGCTTGGTAGCCCTTGAAATGCCGTCGTCGGCAAGAAACTGGCCGTAACCGCCGCGCGCAAACAACAACGGCTCTTTCCGGTTGTACGCGTAGGCCTCGACCGCGCCGAGAAAGATAACATGGTCGCCGCCATAATATCGATTGGCGGCGCGGCACTGAAAATTTGCGACGCTGTCCGCAAGAAGGGGCGCATTGCCAAGGCCCGGCGTCCATTCGACCCCGGCGAATTTGTCTTCCGAGGATTTTGCGAATTTGGTCGCAAGCAACTGCTGCGACGCACCGAGTACGTTGACCGCGAAATGACTGGCGTTCTGGAAGATGGTCAACGCCTGTGAAAACATCCCCAGGCTCCAGAGCACGAGCGGCGGGTTGAGCGATACCGAGGCGAAGGAATTGCAGGTCAGCCCATAGGGCTTGCCGTCGGGCCCGGCCGCCGTGATGATGGTGACGCCGGTGGCGTAAGTGCCGAGCGCATTGCGGAAATCCCTGGGGTCGATTGGCGAGCTGTCACTCGCCAGCTCGTTAGCCGGATCCGGATCGGTTGGATGCTTTGGTGCGTCGGTCATCCGCCGACCTCAAAGCGTCAGATTTTCGGACGGCAGGCCGAGGGCAACGCGCCCATAGTTGGTGCCGGCCGCATCGAAGTTGAACGCGAGGTGCGAATTGATCGCGTGGGCGTCGCGAAATTGACGCTGCAATGCAGCCGTCGTGAACAATCCCCGTGCGCCGCTCGCCGCGAACAACAGGGATACCGCCTCGGTGCAAAGATTGACGGAAAAAGCCCCGTCGCGGCGCGTTTTGGTCTTGGCGGCGATGTCGGGAATGTAACCGCGCCTGGCCTCGGCCATCGCCTCGATGCATGTCGAGCGCATGATCAGGCGAGCCGCATCGATTTTGGCGGAGGCCTCCGCAATCTTGATCTGCGTGCTCTGGAGATCGCCGAGTTTGGCACGGTTGTAAGTCGAGGCGCGATGTCGCGCGACCTCGACATAGTCGTCCAGACAGGCCTGTGCGTTTCCCAGGGCGACGCCGGATAACACATAAGGAAACAACGAGAACACCGGCAGCGCATAAAGTACATTCGGATTAACGGTGCTGCCGGGCGTCGGGCCGCCGGCGAGGTCGTTTACGGCTACCGTCATCGGCTCGGCAACAAAGGCATCATTGACTTCGACATCGTTCGATCCCGTTCCCCGCAATCCGGCGGAGTTCCACGTGTCCTTGATTTTGTAGTCGCTCCGGCTGACGAGAAAAATGCGGTACTCGATGCCATCGGCCTCGTCGTCGGATGAAACAACACTGGCCAGCATATTCCACTCGCTGGAATCCACTCCCGAGGAGAACGGCCAGCTGCCGCGCAGCACGTATCCGCCATCGACTTTCCTCGCACGTCCAGCCGGGAAAATGAAGGAGGATGCAATCAGAGCGTTGACGTCCTTATTCCAGACCAGGTCCTGCGCGCGCCTATCGAACATCCCCAGCATCCAATGGTGGCTCGCGATATTGGCCAAATTCCAGGAAACCGACGCGTCGGCCTGCCCGATCGCGTCGGCGCAATCGACCAGCGCGACATAATCAAATTCGGAGCCACCTACTCGTTTCGGCTGCACGATTCTAAATAACCCCGCTTCGTGCAAATCACGTTCGGTCTCCGACGGGAGGCGCCGCAACTCTTCTGTCCGGGACGCGCGATCGCTCAAGCGCGGAATCAGCGCCTTGGCACGTGCAATCATGGCGGCATAAGCGGGGTCGTCCGCATTGGTCTGCGGAGACGGGCTCGTGTTTGGCTTCCGACCAACACCTGGCATTTGGTGTTCCTCGCTATCTCGCCGGTTTTGCGGTCTCAAGATGCGGTCGACCGAATTTCGGGGAGACAGCCAGTCTCTCTTGGTTTTTCCGCATCGCGACGAAAGCTGCTTGACCGGCCGAAGCTGCTCGACGATTGTTTATCGCCTGATTACTAATTAAGGCGTGGCCGACGTTGCCCGTCAATCGAATTCGACAGGCAGGGAACAACCTTCATGGATAAGACCGTTGGAATCGTCGGCCTTGGGATCATGGGAGGCGCCATCGCCCGCAATCTCGTTGATCGCGGATGGCGGGTGATTGGTTTCGATATCGACGCCTCACGACGAGTCGAGTTGGGGCTGGCCAACGTTACGATCGCCGCCGATGTCGGCGAGGTCGCGCGCGACGCACCTGTTATCATGACCAGTCTTCCCACTCCCGCAGCCGTCGCGGAGGTCGCGCAGACGACCGCCAAATCCGGGCAGCCTCCGCGAATCGTGGTCGAACTCTCTACTCACACGCTTGCCGACAAGCTCCGCTTCGAAACCATTCTGAAGAAAGCCGGCCATATCGCGCTGGACTGTCCGCTCAGCGGAACCGGCGCCCAGGCCAAGAACCGCGATCTGGTCGTCTACGCCAGCGGCGACAGCAATGCCATCGCCCAATGCAAGAGCCTGTTCGCCGACTTCGCCAAACAGAGCGCCGATCTCGGCAAATTTGGCAACGGTAGCCGGATGAAATTCGTCGCCAATCATCTGGTGGCGATACACAACGTCGCCACCGCCGAGGCGATGATCCTGGCGGAGCGCGCCGGGCTTGATCCGAAGATGGTCGTTGACATGGTCGGCCCGGGCGCCGGCGGCTCCAGGATGTTTCAGATGCGGGCGCCGATGATGGTCGAAGGCGTCTATGAGCCGGCGACCATGAAAGTGTCGACCTGGAAGAAAGACATGGCGATCATTGCCGAATTTGCCGACGACGTTGGATGCGCGACGCCGCTATTTACGCTGACCCAGCCGGTCTACGCGCAAGCGATGGCGATGGGACTGGGCAACCAGGACACGGCCGCGGTCTTCGAGGTGTTGAAGAAAACCATTATCACGCCCCCCAAATCCGGCGCTCGCGATCGGGATTAGCAGCCTCCCCTCGCGATTTCACACGATCCCGGCGCCGCGAAATGATGGCGGCCAGCGATTGGAGATGCGCGCCCGCAATGCCGCACTGCATCAAAGGCGGCCGCGACGTTCCGGGCTATCGCGCCATCCGCCGTTGCCGAAATATCCAGCACGCCAAGTCGATGGCGTGGTTATCACTTGATCATTTATGACTTCCGTCCGATAGATAAGTCCCTCAACCAATAAAAATACAAGAACAGGCGATGTTCAGGTACAGCGTTCCGGGGAGGATCCAATGACGGTATCGCGACGGCAATTTGTCGGCGGCGTTGCGGGCGTAGGTATCGCCACCATGGCGGCTCCCAATCTCGTTCTTGCCCAGAATAGCGATCCGATCCGCATTGGCTTGCTGGCGGCCAAGACCGGACCGCTGGCCTCGGGCGGCATCGACATGGAGCTTGCCCTGACGATGTTCCTGAAGGAGCGCGAGAACACGCTCGCGGGCCGCAAGGTCGAGCTGATTGTCGCGGATACGGCCGGCGTTCCCGCCACCGCCCGCACCAAGGCTCAAGAGCTGATCGAAAAGAACAATGTCCACTGCATCATCGGCCCACTCGCCGCCTTCCAGGCGCTTGCGATCGCCGACTATCTTACTGAGAAGGAAATACCCACCCTCGGTGTCGCCGCGGCGGAGGACATGACGCAGCGGCATCCGAGCCCGTGGTTTGTCCGGCTGACGTCGACGTCGGCGCAATGCGCTTATCCGCTCGCCGAATATTCCGCCCAGGAACTGAAATACAAAAAAATCGTGACCATCGCCGACGACTTTGCCTACGGGCATGAAATGTGCGCCGGCTTCCAGCGCGCGTTTGAGGACAATGGCGGCAAGATCATTCAGAAAATCTTCACGCCGCTGGCAACGCCGGACTACGGCAGCTATGTCGCCCAGGTAAAGAGCGCCGACGCTATCTTCCTCGGCACCGCCGGCTCGAATGGATTCCGTTTCCTGCGCCAATTCATCGAATATGGCCTGAAGGACAAGATGGCGGTCATCGGCGGCATGACGGCGCTCGATGAATCCGTGCTCCGCAATATGGGCGACGAGGCGTTGGGGATTTTGACCACCAGTTGGTATTCCGCGGAACTGGACAACCCGCTCAACAAGGCGTTCGCGCCGGCATTCCGCAAGCAGTTTAAATATGATCCGGGCTATTACGCGGGCAGTACTTACGTCTCCGGGGAAGTTCTGGAAGCTGCGCTGAAAACCACGAAGGGAAACGTGGAAGACAAGAAAGCGCTGATGACGGCGATCCGCGGCAGCAACGCGCAGACGGTACGTGGTTTCGTCAAGTTTGACGAATTCGGCAACGTGATCGGCAATGTCTACATCCGCAAGGTGACAAAAACCGACGGTCGGCTGGTTAATTCCGTCATCAAGACTTACCCGGACGTCACCCAGTTCTGGACCTACGACAAGACCGCATTCCTGAAGAATCCGGTCTACTCACGGGACTATCCGCCGGCCAAAAACCTGGAGCAATAATTCCGCTTCCGGTGAGGGGCGCCGGTCTCGCAACTTTTCCGAACAAGATCGGCAGACGATGCAGTTTTGGATCATTCAGGGTCTCAACAGCCTGTCGCTTGGTGGTCTGTTGTTTCTGCTTTCGTCGGGATTCTCCCTGATATTCGGCTTGATGAGACTGGCGAACCTGACGCACGGCGCCTTTTTTATGCTCGGCACCTATTTCGGGGCGATCGCGCTGCGCTCCTGGAACGGCCTGAACATCTGGGTTGCCGCGCTCGGCGCCGGAATTGCGGTCGCGGCGATCGGTGGCCTCTTCGAGCGGCTGGTGCTGACCCGGTTAAAGACCAACCCGCTCGGGCAAGTGCTGGTGACGCTCGGCATGTCCTTCATCATTTCCGATGCCTGCCTGTTGTTGTGGGGAGGCGATTCGATACCGGTGCCGACGCCGCATAGCCTGCAAGCGCCGACGCGGGTGTTTGGTTTCGTGTTTCCTACCTATCGGCTAGCGCTGGTGGGATGCGCCATCGGCGCTGCGATCGTGCTGTACTTCTTGCTGGAGCGGACACGCTTGGGTGCCATGATCCGCGCCGGCGTCGACGATCGGCAGATGGCGCGCGCGGTCGGAATCCCCGTCTCGAATTTGTTTACGATCGTGTTTTGTCTGGGCGCCGGCATCGCCGGCGCGGGTGGCGTGCTGGGCGGTCCGATTCTATCAGCCTATCCCGGGCTTGATGCCGACATGCTTCCGCTGGCACTGATCGTCGTCATTCTCGGAGGCATCGGAAGCCTGCTCGGCGCGTTTATCGGCAGCTTCATCATCGGAATTATCTACACTTTTGGAACGGCGTTGTTCCCCGAGCTGGCTTACATCATCCTGTTTCTGCCCATGATCTTCGTCATTGCGTTCCGGCCGCAAGGCCTTTTTGGGCGCGTCGGTGCATGAAGTGGATCGGCGTTACCCTGCTCGCTGCAACGTTTCTTCTCCCGCCATTCTTTGCGGGTGATTTCTATGTCAACCTCGCCAGCCAAATCCTGATCGCCGGAATTTTCGCACTCAGCCTGAACCTGCTGGTCGGCTTTGGCGGCATGACGTCGCTTGGGCACGCCTCATATCTCGGGGTGGCCGCCTATATTTCCGCCTTGCTGACAAGCCGGTACGGATTTGGGCATGGCGCGGCTGCCATCGTCTCGATCGCCGGCACCACCGCGATGGCGGCGTTCTTTGGCGTGATCGCGCTTCGTGCCACGGGCTTGGGCTTTCTCATGATCACGCTGGCTTTATCGCAGGTATTGTGGGGGCTGGCCTATCGCATGTCCAACGTCACCAATGGCGACAATGGAATAGCCGGCCTGACCAGGCCGGCGCCATTTGGCATCTCGCTTGACAGCCCCGTATCGTTTTATTGGTTCGCGCTGATCGTGGCGGCGTTCGCCTTCCTGATGATGGCGATTTTCGTCTCGTCGGCCTTCGGATCGTCATTGAAAGGGGTGCGCGATCAGCCGCGCAGGATGGCAGCGCTTGGCTTCAACCCCTGGATGATCCGATGGATCACATTCGTCTACGCCGGCTTTTGGGGCGGCGTGTCTGGATTGTTGTACGTCTATTATAACAAATATATTCACCCAACCTCGCTTTCCACCACGAGCTCAGCGGAAGCATTGCTCGGCGTTATTGCCGGCGGCTCCGGAACGCTCGGCGGTCCGACGGTCGGCGCCGCGCTGGTGCTGCTATTGAAGAATTACGCATCGGCCTATATCGAACGATGGAACATGCTGCTGGGCCTAGTGTTCCTGTTCATCGTTCTGCTCATGCCGGCCGGAATCGTTCCGGGCTTCAGCAGGCTGACGGCGGGATTACGCTGGGGATCGCGATGACCTCGCCAACATCAAATTACGCACTGGAGGTGATCGACCTGAAGAAGGCGTTCGGCGGACTCGTCGTCACGCAAAGCGTATCTCTCGCCATGCGGCCGGGCGAACGCCGCCTGATCATCGGGCCAAATGGCGCCGGCAAGACCACGCTGTTCAATCAGATCAGCGGCGACCTGCGGCCGAATTCAGGGCAGATCAAGCTGTTCGGCAACGACGTGACACAACTGACGCCCTACAAGCGCGCACATCTAGGACTGTCGCGTACGTACCAGATCATCACACTCTTCACCGGCGACACGCTCGAGCACAATGTCACGCTCGGCCTGCTCGGTTTGCGGCCCTCGCGCTGGCAAATGTGGCGGCCGCTGTCCTTTTATGGCGATCTCGCAGCCGAAGCGCGCCGGACGCTCGACGCGGTTGGGCTCTTACATCTAGCTGAACATCCGGTTTCCGATATTGCCTATGGCGAAAAGCGCAGGGTTGAACTCGCTATGGCGCTTGCGCAAAAGCCACGCGTATTGCTGCTGGACGAACCGCTGGCGGGTCTATCAAATACCGAACGATCCCAGGTGAAGTCGCTAATCGCGTCAATCCCGCGGGAGACCACCGTGATCATGATCGAGCATGACATGGATACTGCCCTTGACCTTGCCGAGACCGTCACGCTGCTCAACTACGGCCGCGTTATCGTCGATGGCGACCGTAATGCCGTAATTGCGGACGAACGAACGCGTGAGGTGTATCTTGGGTCCTGATGCACTCAGCCTGACAAACGTGCACACATTTTATGGCGACAGCCATATTTTGCATGGCGTGAACTTTTCACTACAGCCTGGCGGCGTGATGGCACTACTGGGACGCAACGGAGCGGGAAAGACAACCTGCATCTCGACGATCATTGGCTTTCTGAAACCCCGGGATGGCGAAATCAGGTTATTCGGAGAGGCGATCGAAGGGCTCAGCCCTGAACGCATCTCCCACCTCGGGATCGGCCTCGTGCCACAAGGGCGACGCATCTTTCCATCTCTTACGGTCCGGGAAAACCTCGTTGTGGCACAGCAGCGCGAGCACACGACGAACAAACCATGGAATGTCGACCGAATTTACAATATGTTTCCGCGGCTGCGCGAGCGGCATGCGCAAATTGCCGGCACGCTCTCCGGCGGCGAACTTCAGATGCTCGCCATCGGGCGCGCATTAATGGGCAATCCCCGGGTCCTCTTGCTGGACGAGCCCTCGGAAGGTTTGGCGCCCCTGATCGTCGCCGAGGTTGGCCGCACCATTCGGCGTCTGAAGGAGGAAGGACAATCTATCGTTCTGGTCGAGCAAAATCTCCAGTTGGCGCTCGATGTCGCCGATCAGGCCGTTATCCTCAACACCGGACGCTGTGTGTTCGCCGGCACCGCCAGTGACATTCTGAACAATGAAGAATTGATCGCTCAAAATCTCGGCGTCTTTCATACTCACTAGACCATCCACTCCACTGATCGAGGTCAAACAATGAAAATCGGCGTATGCGGAACGGGACGAATGGGATTATCGATCGCGCAGCGATTGATGTCGGTTGGACATGAGGTCGGGGTCTGGAATCGCAATTCGGCAAAGACAAAACCCCTTGTTGATGCGGGCGCAAAGCTGTTCGGGTCGCCTGCGGAGCTCATCGAGGGTTGCGACGTCACCATCGTGATGTTGCTGAACGATGCCGCAACCGAAGCCATTTACCGCGGGCCCGGCGGCATTCTGAAAGCCAAACTCGCCGGCAAGCTCGTGATCGACATGAGCACGATCCGTCCGGACACCATGAAGTCAAACGGTTCTTCGGTGCTGCAGCAGGGCGCCGCCTTTGTCGAATGTCCGGTGGGCGGAAGCACTGGTCCGGCGAAGGAGGGCAAGCTGCTCGGCCTTGTTGGAGGGTCGAAGGCAGATGTCGCCCGGGCGATGCCAATCATGGAACAAATGTGCCGCCGCACTGAACATGTCGGCGACCTCGGTTCGGGCTCGATGATGAAACTTGCAGTTAATCTGCCGCTTTTAGTGTACTGGCAGGCGCTGGGCGAGGCCTTGACGATTTGCAAGCCGCTCAATCTTCCGGCCGAACGACTGATCGATATCTTGTCGGACACGTCAGGCACGCCGACCGCCATGAAGGGGCGCGGACCCGCCATTGCCAAGGTGCTGGGCGGAGCGCCGCTGGGCGAAACCGCCTTCGGTCTCAACGCCGCGAAAAAGGACCTGGCCACCGCGGTTCAATTCGGCACATCAATCCATGCAGAGCTTCCTGTGACGGTGAGCGCGCTTGCCTGCTACGAAGAGGCGGAAGCTGCGGGCCTTGGCGATGCCGACGCAACGGCGGTTTCGACCCGCTGGACCCAACGCAAGAGCAAGTCGTAATCACCTCTCAACCCAACCCGTCGTCACGTGATCGATCGCAAGAATCGTTATGGCCGCACCGCCGCACGCATCCACGACGCCGACGGCCTCGCCCGGCGGCCGTCGTCCGCCACGATCGACATTCACGCCCACATCGTGGTCCCGCAAGCCGCCAAGCTGGCGCAACCGCATGTCGATATCGGCCGAGTGCCGCTTGCATACTTTGCCGACGCCGCGACAAAGGAAATCAACGCGCAGCAGGAGAATGACGTACGCGAAATCATGACCACCATCGACCGCCGTCTGTTCGATCTCGACAAGATGGGCATCGACATTCAGGTCGTGGCGCCGGCGCCGGGCCAGTGTTACTATACGATCGATTCAAAAATCGCGGAAACCGCCCACCGCCTCGCCAATGATGGGGTAGTGGAATATTGCTCGCGTAAACCCGACCGGTTTGTCGGGCTCGGCGTTGTGACGTTACAGGAGCCGGAGATTGCCGTCCGCGAGCTCGACTACATCATGAAGGACCTGAAATTGAAGGGCGTCGAAATCCTGACCAATGTCGACGGCCAGGAATTATCCGACCCGAAATTCCGCCCGTTCTTTGCCAGGGCCGAGCAGCTCGGGGCCTTCATCATGATGCATCCGAACGGGTTCACCCATGGCGAACGCCTGACCCATTTCTATTTCAACAATGTGCTCGGAAATCCGCTCGATACCACGCTCGCCCTTCACAATTTGATCTTTTCGGGTACGCTGGCGCGCTTTCCTGATCTAAAGCTCATGGCCGTGCATGGAGGTGGCTATCTGCCCGGCTACTCCGGCCGGATCGATCACGCCTGGGGCGCGCGGCAGGATTGCCATGGCGATCTGCCACTGCCGCCGACGACCTATCTGCGGCAGGTCTATCTCGACACCGTGGTTTTCACCTATCACCAGCTGGCCTATTTGATCGACGTCTTCGGGCCCGACCGCATCGTGATGGGCACCGACTACCCGTTCGACATGGCCGAATATAATCCAATCGGACATATCGCGGGAGTGCATGGGATGGACGAGGCGACGCTGGCCCAAATCGCCGGCGGAAATGCGGCCAGGGTGCTCGGCCTTGATATTTGAAGCTTAGATGGCTCAGTGAGCGGCGCCTGCGCTCTTGTAGCCCGGCTGCTCGAACGGATGAGACGTGGCAAAGGCCGGTATCTCGAAACAACGCTCGGCCAGACGCGCGACCGTCGGAAAAGTGCCCAGTTCAAGCTTGAGATACTGTGCGGTGACGACCTGACCCGCGATGCAGATATCCGCAAGGCCGGGCTCGGCGCCCAGAGCAAACGGAGCCGGCGCGCGGCACGCGAGCAGCCGTTCATAGGTCGCAAGCCCCTCAGTTGTCCAATGCCTGCCCCAACCCTCGACCGCCTCGGCGTTGGCGCCAAATGCCTTGGCGAGATGGTTGCGAACACGGGGCGTCACCAGCGGATGAGAATCAGCAACCGTCATTAGCGCCAGCGAGCGCGCGTAGACGCGCTCCTTGGAGTCCTCAGGTATCAGCCGCGGTTTGGGCTGGATATCGTCGAGATATTCGATAATCGCCAGCGACTGGAATATCGAATGGCCGTCGTGAATAAAGGTCGGCACCACACGTTCGGCATTGACCGCCTCATAGCCCGGCTTGAATTGTTCTCCGGAAAGAATGTCGATTGGAATCTCCTCGAACGGGAGTCCCTTGAGCCTGAGGGCAACTCTCACACGAAACGAAGCGATCGAACGCCAGAATCCGTAAACCAGTATGCTCATCGGGAGACCCTTTGCTTCGAAGCCCTGTGACCCGCACGTGCATGCCACCCTGCTCAGGGGAGCCCGGTCCGTGCCTGGGCCGCTATACCTGTAACGCGACGAATTTCCTCGAGGTAACTTCGGATGCGTTCGCTCCGCCCGTCATTTTCCCGGCCCAGCCGTATCGTAGTCCCATCATGAAATTCGATGCAAGCTTCCCATGAATCGACAGTTTCGCCGGAACGATTGACAGCCCGAATCGCAGCAACATCCGAGAACGCAAACGATCGTGTCGGCCCGAACCAGGGACGTTCGGAATGCACGCAGACCCGCTTTTTCGCCAGATCAAAGGTTGCTTTCGTTGCGGAGTCGCTCATCACCCAATAACCCGCGACTACGAGGCACAGGAGAACAGACAGCATGATGCTCAACCAAGTAACGTGGGATGCAGAGGCATCGGTGGTTTGGAATATCCCGACGCAAAGACCCGCTACTCCGCCAGCGATCGTCAAGGCAAGCCCGCAGCCCGCCGACCTCCTAGCTGAGCGTCCATGTGTCGTCGGACTTGGACAAATAGAACATCGGTCACCCCGTCGGAAAAAAAGACTGCCTCCGAGGTTCCTACTCCACCATATTGTGCTGTTGCCAGCGCAACAGATAGGCCTGCAATCGCCAAATCACGACCGACAGCGCCACGCCGACAAGCATCAGGACGATCACCGCGACCATCATTCCCGACGCTTCCGCTCGCGCTTCCGACTCGATGATCAAACGACCGATCCCCCGTTCCGCACCGATGAATTCGCCGACGATGACACCGATCAGCGCGAAGGAAATCGCGGGCGAAAGCGAGGCAAAGACCCAGGCCATGGTCGAGGGGATTACCACCGTGCGGGTGATCTGCCATTCGCTGGCGCCGAGCAGCCGCGCGACATTGACAAAACCTTCGTCGATCGAGCGCGCGCCCTCGAACGTGTTGAAAAACACCAGGAACACCACCACGATCCATGACGTCACGATTTTCGAGGTGTCGCCGATGCCGAATGCAAGCACGATGATTGGCGCCAGCGCGATCCTGGGAATGGAGTTCACGGCGGTAATGAAAGGCTGGAAAATAGCGCTGAGACGGTCGGAGCGTCCCAGTATCAGCCCGGCCACAAAGCCGGTCGAGACGCCGGTCGCGAAGCCGAAGAAGGTGTTCTTCAATGTGATAGCCGTCGCAATCCACAAATTGTTCTCATTGCGGGCCATGCACTTGCTGAAATCGCCGTTGAACCACCCGTTAAACACACCCATCTTGGACTTGATGCAGCTCAGGATAAGAAAATGTTCGAACATCTCGGAAGGTTTTGAAACGAAATAAGGATCGAGCAGATCGGGCACGAGCCAGGGGGCGCTGGCGTGCAAATCATATCCCCATTGCCAGATCGAAAGCACGCCAACGCAGATAAGCGCCTGCCAGGCAAATGTACTGATGGGTCGACGCGTCCTCACGGGTTGCGGCCTTTGACGAATTCTTCGCCGAGCGAGTGCCAGATATGCTGGAACAGCTCGGCGTAGCGCGGCGTCTCGCGCACCTTCACCGCATCCCGTGGCCGCGCGAAGTCGACCTCGAACATATCCTTGATCATGCCGGGTCGCGCGGAAAACAGGATAATGCGGTCGGCCAGTGTCAAGGCCTCGCCGAGGTCATGCGTCACGAACAAAACCGTTTGCTGCTCGCGCTCCCAAATTCGCAGCAGGACCTCATGCATGTCGATTTTGGTGTGGGTATCGAGCGCACCGAACGGCTCGTCCATCAACAAAATCTGCGGCTCGACGACCAGCGTCCGCATCAGGGCGGCGCGTTGCCGCATTCCACCAGACAGCGCCGATGGATAAGCCTGTTCGAAGCCCCGAAGGCCTGCCTGCGCCACGCAGGCCGCAATGCGCTGCTTGCGCTCCGCGTCGGGAACACCGACCAGTTGCAGACCATAGCCGATGTTGTCAGCTACCGTGCGCCACGGAAACAAGGTGTCACGCTGAAAGACGTAGCCGACATTTGGCGTGGCTTTCCCGGGAATGACCGGCGTGCCGTCGATCAGGATTTGGCCGCTGGAGGGTTTTATTAATGTCGCAATCATATTAAGGACGGTGCTCTTGCCGGAGCCGGATGGCCCCAGCAAGGCGACGAATTCGCCGCGCCGGACGCTGAAGGAGACATCGCGCACCGCCTCGATAGTCGTGCCGGTGAGCTGGAACGATTTGCTTAATCGCCTGACATCGATCCGCTGCACATCCGGCGGCCGAGGCGGCGGCGTCACAGACATGCCTTGCGCCCTCAGATCCTGAGCTCTCAAGTCGGATATGCTTTTCGTGCCGCCTCGACGAAGGCAGGGCTGATCACTTCGGCAATCGTAAGCGGCTTGATGCCGGTCATTTCCCGAAACCAGACTTTTTCGCCCCGCGCCCAACCTGCCGCATCGATGCTGGCTTCGTAGTCGACGACTTTTTGCAGCGCCGTGATCTCGAGGATGTTGGCGTTGCGCGACGTACTGCCGACATAGGGCTCGATCGTGCCATAGATTTCCTCGGGCGAATGGGTCTTGATCCACTGGGTGGCCCGCCACAGCGCGGTGACGAAGGCCTGCATCTTGGCCGGGTCCTTGTCGATCGTCGATTGCAGGGTGAAATGTGAGGTAACCGGGACCTTGCCGCCGATATATTTGTTCCAAATCGCTTCGTCGGTGCCATCGAACAACAGGGCGCCCCAGCCTTGCTCCACCGATTCATTCAGCAACGAAAGTGAGCTCACGAGCACGTCAACCTGTTTTGTCTTTAGCGAACCCAGCATGGTGTCGACGTTGCCGGTGCCGATCCATGTCACCTTATCGTCGAGGCCCATGGTTTCCATGTAGTAGGAAGCCCAGACATGATTGGTGCCTCCCAGCGACGACACCGAGACGATCGGCTTGCGTCCATCGGGCCGTTTCCACGCGGCTAATTCCTCCAGCGTCGTGATACCCTGGTCCTTGAGATCCTTACGGATGATGAACATCACCGAGCTGCTTCGCGTATCGACCGGCATCAGGACGCGCCCGGCGCGGCCGTGGTTGCTGAGTTGCATCGGATGGGTGATATCGCCGATACCGATGTCGCCTTGCGAAGAGGCGATGATTTCGCGCGTCTTGACGCCGCTGCCGCCCTGGATCAGCTTGCAATCGAGGCCCGCTTCCTTGAAGTACCCAATTTTGTCAGCTACGAACTGCGTCTGATAGACGGGCACCGCGACCGGATAGATCACGCGGCCGGTCTTGTCTTCGGCCCATGCCCGGCCCGCCGCGACAGAGGCGCTACCACCGGCGATGATCGTCAACGCCGATCGTCTCGTGAAATGCCTCGCCATCACGCGTGCTCCCTCTTCTTGCTGACGACCTGTTCCAGGGCATTCAGCACCGCGTCGCCCATTTGCTCGGTCGAGAGTTTTGTTGCACCCGGTTCGGCAATATCTGCGGTTCTCGCGCCGGATGCCAAGGCGGCATCAACGGCCTTTTCGAGTAGGGCGGCGTCGTCTGGCCGGTTGAGGGTCAACCGCAGCATCATGGCAACGCTGAGAATGGAGCCGAGCGGATTGGCGATGCCCTTGCCCGCGATGTCAGGCGCGCTGCCATGGACCGGTTCGTAAAGCGCCTTGCGGCGCCCGAACCGGTCAACCGGACCCAGCGACGCCGACGGCAGCATGCCGAGCGAACCCGACGCCATCGCCGCGCAATCGGAGAGGATGTCGCCGAAGATATTGCCGGTCACCATCACATCGAATTGCGACGGCTGCCGGACGATCTGCATCGCGGCGTTGTCGACATAGAGATGGCTGAGCTCAACATCGGCAAACTCGGCAGCATGGAGCGCGATGACTTCTTCCCGCCATAATACGCTGGTTTCCAAAACATTTGCTTTGTCGACCGAGCAGACCCTGCCCTTTCGCGTCCGGGCCAGTTCAAAGGCGGCCCGTGCCACGCGGCGGATCTGGTTGGTGGTGTATTGCTCAGTGTTGAACCCGCGGCGCTGCCCGTCGGCGAGCGTTTCGATGCCGCGCGGTTCGCCGAAATAGATACCGCTGGTGAGCTCGCGGATGATGACAAAGTCGACACCCCTCAGCACAGCAGCCTTGAGCGGCGCCGAATCGGCCAGGGCTGGATTGGCGACGATAGGCCGAAGGTTGGCGTAGAGATCGTACTTGCTGCGCAACGACAGCAGGCTTCCCGCCTTGCGCGCAGCAGCCGGAACCTCTTTGGTCTCCGGGCCGCCGGTCGCCCCCCACAGGATTGCGTCGGCTTCGTCCATCGCCTCGACGGTGTCCTGCGGCAGAACCTTGCCGGTTGCGAGATAAGGAATGAGGCCGTATTGCGCCTCGCGCAGGATCATCGGGACGTTTCGCTTTGTGGCGAACCAGTTGAGTACCCGATGCGATTGCGCTGTCACTTCCGGGCCGATGCCTTCGCCGCCGACCACCGCCACCTTGATCATGTTGGAGAGACTGCTCATGCGGATTTCCTTGCGAAGTGAATCCATGGCCGCTCGGCGCGGTCCGCGGTCTGAAAGGCGCGGATTTCGCCGTCGCGCTGCAATGTCAGTGCAACTTCATCGAGACCTTCAAGCAGCCCGGTGCGCCGGCGCGGATCGATTTCGAATCGGTGCCGCCGTCCTGTTGGCGAGGTGATCGTCTGTTCCTCGAGATCGACACCCACACGGCCCGCACCCTGAGTGGCCTTGATCTCTGCGGCTAGGCCCTCGACAATCGCTTTGTCGACGACGATAGGCAGAATGCCGTTCTGAAAGCAGTTGGCGAAGAAGATATCGCCGAATCCTGAGCCGATGATGGCGCGGATGCCCATTTCCTGCAGCGACCACACCGCCCCTTCACGAGAAGAGCCGCAACCGAAATTTGGACCGGTAACCAGGATTTCCGCCTGACGATAAGGCTCGCGGTTCAGAATGAACTCGGGGTTCTCCGAACCATCAGGCAGGTAGCGCAGCGAGCCAAATGCCCATTTGCCGAGAGTGCCGCGTACGGAATTTCCGACCAGACGCTCGATGCGAATGATGACGTCGGTATCGATGTTGCTGCGCATGATCGGTGCGGCGATCGAGCTCAGTTTGGTGAAGGGTTTCGGCATGCTAGCGCTCCATGGTCCGCACGTCGGCGATGGCACCGGCGATCGCCGCGGCCGCCGCCGTGGCCGGGCTCGCCAGATGGGTACGCGCACGCGGCCCCTGGCGGCCGATGAAATTTCTGTTCGAAGTCGATACCGAGCGCTGGCCCGGTGCCACCGTTTCGCCATTGGCGGCCAGGCACATCGAGCATCCGGGCTCGCGCCATTCGAAGCCGGCCTCGGTGAAAAGCTTGTCGAGCCCTTCGGCCACCGCATCCCGCTTGATCGTCTCCGAGCCCGGCACGACCCAGGCGCGCACGCCGGGCGCAACCTTGCGGCCGCGCGCGACCGCAGCCGCAGCCCGCAAATCGCTCAACCGGCTATTGGTGCATGATCCGATAAAGACCCAATCGACGGGAGTGCCGGCGATCGGAGCTCCCGGCTTCAGGCCCATATAATCGAGCGCCGTCTCGATCGCGGCGCGGCGCGCCGGATCGGTAATCTCCTTGGGATCGGGAATATAACCGTCAATGCCGATGACGTGTTCCGGGCTGATGCCCCAGGTCACCTGCGGGATGATTTTATCGACATCGATGACGACTTCCTTGTCGAACACTGCGTCGGGATCGCTCGGAAGCTGGCGCCATGCCGCAACCGCCCGCTCCCACATGTCGCCTTTCGGCGCGTAGGCACGACCGCGGAGGTATTCGTAAGTTTTCTCATCCGGCGCGATCAGGCCCATCTTGGCGCCGAGTTCGATCGAAAGATTGCAGATGGTCAGCCGCCCTTCGACAGGCAAATCGCGGATCGCGCTGCCGGCATATTCGACGGCGTAGCCGGTACCGCCGGCTGCGCCGATGTGGCCGATCAGCGCCAGGATCAGGTCCTTCGCGGTCACACCGAAGGGCAGCCGACCCTCGAACTTCACGCGCATGGTCTTCGGCCGGCGCTGGATGATCGCCTGCGTCGCCAGCACATGCGTCAGTTCGCTCGATCCGATACCGAACGCCAAGGCACCCAGCCCGCCATGGGTGCAGGTATGGCTGTCGCCACAGACGATCAGGCAGCCGGGGAGGCTAAGGCCGAGTTCGGGCCCGATGACATGGACGATGCCCTGACCGGGCTCGTCGATATCGAACATCTCGATCCCGACCGCTGACGTTTCGACCCTCAGGGCCGCGAGCAGTTCCTGTCCGATCTTGATGGTGCCGGCCCGACCGCGCGCAGTCGAAATCGCGTGGTCCGGTGTCGCGAATGTTAGTTCGGGATTGTGCACCGAAAGATTGCGGCTCTTGAGGTCCAGCAGGCCGCGCGACCCGCCGAGATCATGAAGCAAATGGCGATCGACGTGAAGCAGATCGGTATCATCGCCGACTCGTGCGATGACGTGCTGGTCCCAGATCTTGACCAGCAGCGTGCGGCCCGACTTTTGCAATGGCCTATCCTCCCTTTGGCTTCTTTGGCCTGCGGCGTCATCAGCCAACCGCGTTTTGCACGGTTATATTCAGGCCTCAGCCCTGCGCATCAAAGCACAGCAGCCTGCCATTCGACCAGAGCTTTAGCTGAATGGCAGCCAAACGGGACGCCGCGAGGCTGATTGTCATTTGCCATGCAATATCGCACCATCGAACGCCTGAAATCGCCGAGCAAGACATGTCCCGCCCCAAAAACGTTCTCTGGATCATGTGCGATCAGCTTCGCTGGGATTACCTGGGCTGCACGGGGCATCCGACCCTGAAGACGCCCAATATCGACGCAATGGCAAAGCGGGGGGTACGCTTTTCAAACGCCTATGTGCAATCGCCGATCTGCGGCCCCTCGCGGATGTCGTTTTATACCGGCCGCTACATGCGCTCCCACGGCTCGCACTGGAACGGCTGGCCGCTGCGCGTCGGCGAACCGACGCTCGGCGAGCATCTCAAGAAGATAGGCGTCCGCAACGTGCTGGTCGGCAAAACGCACATGACGCCCGACCTCGAAGGCCTGAAAATGCTTGGGATTGCGGCCGACTCGGTGATCGGCGTGCATGTCGCCGAATGCGGTTTTGAACCCTATGAACGTGATGACGGCCTGCATCCGACCGGCCGGCCCCGCCCGAAATACGACGCTTACTTGCGTGAACGCGGGTACGAAGCGGCGAACCCCTGGGAGCATTGGGCCAACTCCGGCGCGGACGCAGATGGCAAGCTGCAGAGCGGCTGGCTCCTGGTCCACGCCGATAAGGCGGCCCGCGTTGCGGATGAAGATTCCGAGACACCCTACATGACGCGTCGCGCGATGGATTTCATCACGGAGGCGGAGGCCGACGGACGCCCGTGGTGCCTGCATCTATCCTACATCAAGCCGCACTGGCCCTATATCGCACCCGAACCCTATGCCAACATGTACGGCGCCGGCGACATACTGCCGGCGGTGCGCTCGGAGCAGGAACGGCAAAGCGCGCATCCGGTCTTTGCCGCCTACATGGACATGCGCTACTCCCGGAATATGGCGCGCGACGAGGCCCGCGAAAAAGTCATTCCGGCCTATATGGGCCTGATCAAGCAAATTGACGACCAGATGGGCGTGCTGATGAATTTTCTGCAAGCGCGCGGCCTGCTCGAGACGGCGATGATCGCATTCACCTCCGATCACGGCGATTATCTCGGGGATCACTGGATGGGCGAGAAAGATCTGTTCCACGATCAGTCCGCCAAGATTCCGCTGATCTTGATCGATCCGTCGGCGACGGCCGATCGCACAAGAGGAACGGTCTGCGACGCCTTGGTCGAGGCGATCGATCTGGCGCCGACATTCATCGAATATTTCGGCGGCAATCCGCCGGATCATATTCTTGAGGGCCGTTCACTGATGCCGCTCATGCGGGGCGAGACGCCGGCTGACTGGCGCAAGGTAGTGTTCTCGGAATACGATTATTGCATGCAGGATGTCCGGCTCAAGCTCAACCAGCCGATCGAGCAATGCCGGCTATTCATGGTGTTCGACGGACGCTGGAAATATATTCACGCCTCCGGCTTCCGGCCGATGCTCTACGATCTGGTTGAGGACCCGGAGGAACTGGTCGATCGCGGCGAAGACCCTTCCTGCACTGACGTCACCGCCCGGCTGCAGTCAGCCCTGTTCGACTGGGCGCTGCATCCGAAAGGGCATATTACGACCAGCCGGGAGAAGATCGACGCCTACGCGAGCCAGCAGCTGCAGGTCAAAGGCGGCATCCTGATCGGGATCTGGGATGAGACCGAGCTCGCCGCAATCCGGCGAAAGAGCGGTTTGCCGGAACTCAATACGTAATTTCGTAGCCGGTGGCCTTGACGATCGGTTGCCAGACCGCGGTGTCGGCGGCCAGCTCTTGCGTGAGTCCTTCCGGCGTTGTCCCAACCGGAATCAGGCCAATCGCCAACAGCTTCTCGTGCACTTCCGGCCTGGCGAGCGATGTGACCATCGCGGCACTGAGCTGGCTCGCGAATTCCCGCGAGCTGCCGGCCGGTAGCCACATCCCGTACCAGGCATCGGCGACCAGATCGATGCCGCTCTCCCTCAAGGTCGGAACATCCGGCAGGAACGGCGAACGCGCTGCGCTGCTGACGGCGAGAATTCTAAGGCCGCCTGCACGCTGTTGCGGGATCGCGTCCGCGACGGTGACAATGCCGAACGGCAGATGCCCACCGATAAGGTCGTTGATGATAGGGGCGCTGCCGCGATAGGCCACGCGTGTCATCGGGATGCCCAGCACTTGCTCCAGTTTTGATCCCGTGAAATGAGGAATGGTGCCGTTGCTCGGCACGCCAAATGTCGCCTTGCTCGGGTTGGCCTTGAGCCAAGCCACAAATTCCTTGAAATCCTTTGCATCGACAGCAGGACCGGCGGCGACGCCGAACTCGAAGCGCGCCAGCAGCGAGACCGGTACGAAATCCTTGTTCAGGTCAAAGCTCGGTTCGGTCTCTACCATCGGCAGCAGATACATGGTCGGGCCGGTCGTTACCAGAATGGTGGATCCGTCAGGACTGGCATTTTTGACCCACTTGATTCCGATCAGCCCGTCTCCCCCGGTGCGGTTTTCGACGATGAATGTGCGATCGAGCAGCTGGCCCGCATCCCGCGCAACGAGCCGGCAGAGCGTGTCCCCGCCGCCGCCGGCCGAGAACGGAAAGATCATCTTTGTCAGCGGACCGGACTCGGCGAGCGCGTCTGGCACTATCGCTGACAATGAAAGACCGGCGCAGCCGGCCATAAACCTTCGGCGATCCACGCTTCCCTCCCCGTTAGAAATTTTGGCTTATTACATCAGACTGCGATACCAATTGAAACCGTAGCAAAGCTGCCCTCGGGATCATTTTCGGTTTCGGGTTCGGCGTCGGGCCGTGCCCGCCTTGAACCCATCTCTGTTTCTGGGCGCACATCGTCGTGTGCCGGTTCGGCCGGTGCATCGCCACGCCGGGGTACCATGGAAGACCTGTTCGAATTCCTGTTCGGCGCCAGCGGGCGCATCAACCGAGCCAAATACTGGCGCTCGGTTGCCCTCGTTAGCGTCGCGGGTCTGTTGGCCGCCGTAATCCTGTTTACTGCTGCCGGCATCGCTGCGCCGCTGTTCATCATCATGGTCGTCCTCGTCTTCATTCCGTGGCTGCTTTGGGGGCTCTCCATCACCACAGAGCGTTTGCATGATCGCGACAAGAGCGCGTGGTGGCTCGTGGTGTTTTGCCTGGTGCCGGGCGTGCTGGGCCAATTCGCGAGCACCGCCTGGTTTACAGGAGCCGCAGGCACAGCACTTCATTTTATCGCCGCGCTCTCGAGCTTCGCGCTCACGATTTGGGGATTTGTCGAGCTCGGCTGTCTGCGCGGCACCGCCGGGACTAACACGTATGGGCCGGACCCGCTCGTACGAACCAAACGGCAAAGCTGAATGGCCCGCAAAAACGAAAAAAGCCCGGCGGCCATCAGGCCACCGGGCGGGTCTTGCAATCTCGGGGATATGTCACGCACTTGCCGCCGCAATGCTCAAGCCATCATTCCTAGTCCCCGCTCCGTCAGCTGTTGCCTCGTGGCGTCCCAAAGACCCCTGCCTCGGCAAGCGTTGCGATGCGGGCGTCGTCGTAGCCTAGTGTCTTGCGCAGCACTTCCCTCGTATGCTGACCCAGCAGGGGCGCTGCTACCGGATCGACCACCGACGTCAGGCCGAGATGGAGCGGCGTCTCGATATTGGGGACGGAGCCCGCGGCCGGGTGCGGAACCTGGCTGAGGCGATGGCGCTCGCGTACCTCCGGCGAATTGAAAGCCTCCTCGACGGTACGAAGATAGCCCACGGGGATGTTGGACGACTTCATCTTCGCCACCCAGTTTTCGCGAAGATCCTTCGCAAAAATCCCGGTGAGGATCGCGCGCAGCTTCTGCTTGTTGGCCGTTCTCGAACGGCGATCACCGAATTCGCCGCTGGCGAGATCGGGTCGGTCGAGCACTTCGATGACGAGGCGCCGATACAGCCTGTCATTGGCGCAGGCGATATAAAACGGCGCGTCGGAGGCTTCGTAGACTCCGACGGAGGGAGACCCGTTCGGCGAATTGCCCTGGCGGCTCGGATTCACACCGGTCATCAAATAGGCCATGCCGTAAAATCCGGTCATCGCCAGGGCAACGTCGAACAGCGCCACCTCGACATGCTGGCCGCGGCCGATCCGATCGCGTGCGAACAGCGCCAGCAGAATGGCGTTGCAGGCTGACATACCGGTCACCATGTCGATCGCGGGCGGTCCGGTTCGCACCGGTGGCCCGTCCGGAAAGCCGTTCAGCGACATGAATCCGCTTTCGGCTTGGGTAATGGGATCAAACCCGGGGCGGGATGCAAACGGCCCCTGGCGGCCATAAGCCGAGATCGAGCAATAGACCAGGCGGGGATTGCTTGGCGCGACCGACGCATAGTCGAGGCCATATTTCTTCATCACGCCGGCGGAGAAGTTTTCTACCACGACATCTGCCCGCGCGATCAATTCGCGCGCGATGTCGCGCGCCTCGGGCTTGGTGAGATCGAGAGCGATGCCGCGCTTGTTGCGATTCAGACTGACGAAGGCCGCGCTTTCCCCGGCAAGATCGGCGTGCTCATAGCTCCGCGTATCATCGCCGCCGTCGGGATTCTCGATCTTAATGACTTCCGCGCCAAAATCGGCGAGCGTCTGCGTACAGGCAGGACCCGCGACGACCCGGGTGAAATCCACGACCAGCAGACCGTCGAGCGCGGTCGGCGCACCCTTTGTTCGTGGCGCGCGGTCCGGCAATTGCGGTCTGGCAGTCATGATCTGTCTCTTCCCTTCTGGCATCGATTGGCGCCATAGTTGGCGCGACACGACTTTAAGGTCTATTTCGAGAAGAGCAAACATTGGCAATAGCTTGAGCGCATGCGCGAATTGCGTTCGGAGCTGTTCACTTGAGCGACTTGCGCCAGTATAGCGTGCTCGGCCAGGCCCACGGATCTTGCGGCTGATACAGCCGATAGCCGGCCCGGATGAAATTGTTGGCCGAGGCAAGATTATCCGTCGTATCTGACACGACGCGACTCCATCCATTGTGTCGTGCGCGCGACTCCAGGGCACGCATCAACCGCAGCTGAAGGGCGTTGCCGCAATGTTTTTTCAGCACGCCAACCCGACAGAAATATCCTGCATTGACCGCGCGGGTCGACGGCACCAATCCGGCGAAGGCGACCGGTACGGTCTCGCGAAGGGCGAGCCACCAATGTCCCTGATCGAATTCCGGAATGGCAGCGCCGTCAAAAAATGTCAGACGGTGAAGGTCGGCGAGCGCATCGGCGATTTCGTCGTCATGTCCATCAACCTCGCGGATCCTGTACATTGGCCAGACCCTTACATCTCTCGCCGGCAATATCCGTGTTGCCGGCTGAACAGGCTTGATGGATGATATCGCGATGAAAATTCGCGACGCCGTTCCGGAAGACGCCACGGTCGCCTGCGAGGTCATGCGGCGATCGATCGCGGAGCTTTGCGTCGCCGATCACCGCAATGACCCGACAATTCTGGAACGATGGTTGGGCAACAAGACGTCTGAAATATTCAAGTCGTGGATCAGACCGGGCAATGCGCTGCTTGTTGCCGTCGAGGACGACAGAATCCTGGCGGTGGGCTGCGTCACCGACGCCGGAGAGATCACGCTGAATTACGTCTCCCCGGACGCGAGGTTTCGCGGTGTCAGCGGAGTGTTGCTGGCCGCTCTCGAACAGCGCGCGCGCCAGCGCGGCAACGAGCGCTGCACGCTCAAGAGCACCGAAACCGCACGCCGTTTCTATCTAGAAAGAGGCTATTCCGAACAGGGCCCGCTGACGGCAAATTCGGCACGACCTCCGGCTACCCGATGTCGAAGCCCCTGGTCGCCGGGAGATCCTGAACTTCCAGTGTTCTGCCGGCGTCGACCCGGGAGCATGGGTGTACCGTGCATTACTTAAGACATCGCCGGGCTTTCTCGATATCTCTTTCCGAAATGCCCTTGGACCGCGCCCAAGACTCGACGGCCGTCTCGCCGTATTCGGCGACGGCCTTCCTGACCACCCAGCAGGGGATGGCGTGGGCGGGAACTGAAACCAGCAGTGCCGTAACCACGACGCAAGCGCGGATCATTTGCCGAGCATGACCTTGACGCCGAGCCATACCGCTCCGACGAATCCAGTGACGATAATTGTAATCACGGCTTTGAACGTATAGCTCTGCGCCTGCTCGACGCTCTTGCGCCAGCGTCTTAAGTGTTGGAAGTCAGCCCGAAGCTCGACGCGATCCTCTTCTTCGATGCCGAATGACGTCAAGATCGTGGCGATGGTTTTCAGAACGACCTCGTCGATGTCATTATTGTGAAGCCGCTTTTGTTCTGCCAAAGTCTCAGCGACGATTTCCTGCACATCGGTCTTGGTCATGGTCATCGCTTGATGATCCGCGCGACGTTTTCGAACCCACGCTTGGCGAAATAAAACGAGACCACAAGGTTCGCCGTGATGGACGCAAACCCGGCCAGAGGATCCGTCGTTCCTAACCCAAGGACCTTGTCCCAGATCAAGAGCTTTCCCGAGCCGCGTCCACCATACGCAGCCTTATAACGGGCCGGCGTCAGCAGCGGTTCGAATATTTTAGCGGTCGGGATTTTCAGGACGGACAATGACGCGCTCGATTCTGTGGATCAGTTCGAGAGCGCCATCATCGCCGTTCTCGATTACCTGGGTGGCCTTGCCCCAGCCGCGGTCAAGGATGGCGTTGGCCGCGGATACCCGCGCCGCCGCCGTCGCGTCCTTCGACCGCATGACGCCGACAAGGACATTGAGCGCGGTCCTGGTGTGGCTGCGCGCTAGCGAGCGGATTTCGGTGACCGATTTAGTCATCGGTCACGCCATGGCCGAGCTTGACGGAGGATGGAACATACTCGCAAGGCGCGGTGTCGACATGGTCCATGGTCAGATCGTTGGGACCAGCCGCCGACCGAAATGCAATGGTCGGAAAATCGGACGGCGCGCACTTGTGCTTCGGTCCACGGATGAATTGAATAATTTCTGCGCTCACGAAAATCCCTCCCAGACAGCGATCGCAACCAGGCCCGCCAAAGCGAGCGATATCAGATACACGGTCATGCCGGCCTCGCTGTTAAAGATGCGTCATTGCCGGGCTTGCCCCGGCAATCGATTTGGAAAATGCATTTTGCGAAGATTGATGGATGCCCGGATCAAGTCCGGGCATGACGAAAACTAGGTCTGCTCGTCATGAATCAAAGGTGCGGCATGATCGCTTCGCGATCATTTCAGGCGCGAACCCTATCCCCCAAATGCGATCCGCATGGCGGATCGTCGCGGCGGGGCCGCTTGCGGACGTGGACCAGGCCACGCCGCGCGCCGGCACGTTCGCGCGTGCCGGCTAATGCTGATAAAGGTTCGGACGGCAGCTCGCGTGCGACGCTGTGCGTCAGCGCATGGGAGGATGTAGCGTCGCGCTTTGCGGCTGCCGTCCGATTCAAAAAGCCCAAATGAAAAAGCCCGCAGCCGGTTTCCCGGCGCGGGCTCAATTCTTGCGATGATCAAGATATGCCGGTGATTTGCCCGACGTGTCAAATCGTTTGGTGACGCTCTAATTCCTGATCGCTTTTTGTCTGCGACTGCTTCGGGAGTTTTTTCAGGAGGCGGCGCGCTTACTTCGTTGGCCGCTCGTTGCCGCGCTCCGGGGCCCGCTTGTGCCGCGCGTCGCGCCCGCGATGCGGACCGCCCAACTCGCCATGAATGTGCAATCGCAGGTCCCGCCGTATATCCGATCAACGCGCCTGCCACCGCGCCGACGGGTCCCAACACGACCGCTCCAGACACCGCCCCCAAGGCAGCATCGCCGGCACGATTTTGCGCTCTTGCTTCGAACGAAATGAATGACGCTACGACCAGTGCGGCAACAAGCAGTTTCTTCATCACGGTTCCCTTGCGTGCGCCCCCAAGGCACCGGACTGCGAAATTGCGGCAGCACAAAGGAGATGTGACGGCAGCCTCCGTCCGATTCAAAAAGCCCGCGGTTTCCCGGCGCGGGCTCAATTCTTGCGATGATCAAGATATGCCGGTGATTTGCCCGACGTGTCAAATCGTTTGGTGACGCTCTAATTCCTGATCGCGTAGAGCGGGCGTCCTCACAGTTAGCTGGTAAGATGGCTTCGGCGTCCACGCGATCTGGGCCGTCACGCCAAACAACCGGTTGTCGTTGTCATCCATGCGGTCGAGATCGAACCTTACGATCGGCTGGGTGCCCGTCGTGACGCGTGTGCCGACAAGGGGTTTGTCGTATTTCGTTTTGTTGGGAAGGCCCGAATATAGCACCGCGACACCGTCGTCTCCAACAACAAGCACGTTTTGGGTAACTACTGTATTGCCAGTCCGTTTCACGAAAGTCGGCTGGTAAGTCCACTCGGCAACGACAGTCCCATTCGTCATCGAGACTACCGGACCAGTCGGGTCGCTGCTGGTAACATCGATTCCAGGATGAAACTTGTCATCCCGCGGACCGAAGAGTGACGTGACCCTGAGACCGCGAACGGGAGAAACATATGACGTCATTTCAGATATCCTCCATGATCATTTTCCATGCGGTACGGATCATAAACACCTCGGCGCTCGCCGAAGCTCTTGAGCAAGATAACGGTGGATCCGTGCACCATCCTCACCCAGGAATATGGCGGTGGATTCGGCGCGCAAAATTGCCCGACGTCCCCTGCCCTCAGGGTCTGACAGTATCTTGCGAGATCGAGCTGAAATACCTGCGTCAAGTTCTCGTCGTTGGGTCTATCGCAGCTGAGGACACGGCCTTGACCGCCCAAAACGCTGCATAAGGCCGCCTTCAGTATCAAGGCAGAGGCGGCCGGCGGCACTTGCGGAATCCCGAACTTGAACGTTGACTTGAACTCGGGCGGATTAAGCTGCTCGATCCTGGTGTCGCTACCGGGAGATGTGATGGACGGCGACGATCGCACCGTTGGGAGTACTGTCGTCCATCCACCACCCCTCACCAGCGGGCAACTGCGCCACAAACACGTCGGACGCATACCAGCTCATGATGCCGATCCGACCCTTGTCGGACCATTCGCTGTTGGGACCAAGCAGCTGTGCGATCATGGCCCGGGCAGAGATGGCCTGAAATTCCGTGATCGCTGAGGGCAACTTGAAGGCCGGCGTCATTCTTGATGATCACCACATTCCCAAAGCCCTTGTTGAGCCCGGAATAGACCACCGTTCCAGAGCCCGCGGCGGGAATAGGCGTCCCGGCAGGTGCAGCAAAATCCTGGCCCGCATGGAACTCCTCCTTGTTGTCGTGTAAGGGATCGATTCGCCAGCCGTAAGGCGAACGCGGCCTGAATTGAGAACCAGGATTGTAGGCGTTGGTCATTTAAGCTCCCCCGATAGATCAATCATTATTCCACCCTTGATTCCAATCCTGCACAGCTCGCTCTGTCGCTCTTCGGGCGGACATCTCCGTGCGGTATTTTCATGCCAAGTTAAAATTGCCTTCGTTCCCGACGGCGCCACGGCCAGATGAAATGCGTTCCGTTCGGTAGATTTGAACGTCTGCCGAGCCACCACCTGTGAAGCGCCTTTTCGGATTTCGACGACGGATCGCGGTGGATACGTTATCCATTCTCCATCATTCGAATACTTGCCGACGGCACGAACCATCCCCAGGACTCCGTCGCCGCCTACGGATGCGCCAAGCACGTTTCGTGCGATCTGATCACATTTCCAATTTTCAATGTTGCATCTCAAAATAACTCCGCTGCCAAATTCATCGTCAATTGACCCCAAATATAAATACAGCGCTTGTGAATTGGCGAACCATCCGTCTCTGAACAAGAACTGCGCCGGCACGTTACCTGACCCGATCTTTTGATTATGCGCGTTGAACATCTCCAAAATATCTGGACGCGTTTTTCCCGTTCGTCCCGATATGACGAAGAATTCAGACGAATCGCGGCTCCACTGAACATGGCGCACATTTCGTTCTTTCAATTGAATGGTTTTCGAATTGACCGCGCCCGAGACCAAGGTCAGCGGCCGATCGCTCGCCACATTCTTCAAATCGGGAGAGAAGGATATTTTCGGATGGAATAGCTGCTTCTCGTAGGTAGCAAGCGTCCGAGTTACGGCTCCGCTAGGAACATCAACTTCGGACACGCTTCCTGCATCGTCATCGACGAAGACTAATCTTTGACCGTCGTCACTGCACTGGACCTGCGCCGAACGCGGAACAAAGAGCGTGGACGATTTTGCTCCCCCCGCCGACAGCTTCGAGCATCTTGTCGACGCCCATAAGGGCTTTGTCATTAAGTCCGCACCAACCGAGAAAGTCGCCGCGCGGCAGCGGATCGTGCGGCAGCGCCTCGAGGGTTGGAATGGTGCTGCCACGTGCCTGCGCCGATTGGACCTGTTGCGTATGACAGGTCGTCGCGTGCGACAGCAGAGAAAGCACAAGCAGGCCGCCAGTTACAAACGCACGACCTCGAAGGACCGGCAGCACACCGTAACGCCAAGGAGAAAAATTCCGGCTCTCAAACCAAACCTTCGTATCTGGCATATCCTCCAATGTCGTATTTTTCCGATCTGACCCACTTCCCGAGCACTCCGTCACCAACCCCTCCCGCGGAAATTTTCAAAATCATCTGAATCAATCGAACAACAAGAGCCGCAACCATTTCCGTCATTTCGAAATTCGCGACCCTGTTCGATGAGTTCGCCTCAAAGTCACGTAGGTCTGTCTTCGTCTACGCCAATTCTTCCCATTCCCTTGGGGAGTTTTTCCCCACCTATCGCCGATCAGCTCAGGATATTTTGTGCAGAGGCAAAGAGACGTGCGCGCTGCCGGCGTCTACAGCAGCACTTTCAAATAGTGAACAAAACAAGAACTTCGTCAATCACCAAAAGGCCGCCGCTACGTTGCGATAATGCGCTACGCAGGAAGATCGGTGCGCAAATGCGGCTGCCGGCCAATTTGCAAAGTGCGATTGAAAAAGCCCGCGGCCGGTTTCCCGGCGCGGGCTCAGATTTGCTGCGATGATGACGATATGCCGGTGATTTGCCCGACGTGTCAAATTTCTGCGGGACGGTGCAGGCGACGCGGCCGCCGAACGGCGTCGCCGGCACCTCGGCTTCGATCGCTTTCTCCTCGGCGAGGATCTTTGGCTTGCGCAGCCAGACATAAATCTGGGCTGCGATCAGCACGACGCAGATCAGGAGAAAGAACGCGCTGATCGGACGCTCGATAAAGGTCAAGAGATCGCCGCGGGAGATCAACAGGCTGCGCCGGAAGTTTTCTTCGAAACGCGGCCCAAGCACGAAACCGAGCAGGATCGGCGCCGGATGGAAATCGAGACGCAAGAGGATGTAGCCGACCACACCTATGAACATGGTCTCGCCAACCTGGAACATGTCGTTATTGGCGGCATAGACGCCGATGCAGACAAAGAACATCGCGCTCGGATAGAGGTAGAGGTAACGGTAGGGAATGCTGAGAAGCTTCACCCACAGGCCGATCATCGGCACGTTCAGGATGACGAGCAGGATGTTGCCGATCCAGAAGCTCGCGATCAGCCCCCAGAAAATGTCGGCGTGCTGGCTGATCAGCTGCGGGCCGGGAACGATGCCGTGAATGATCAGCGCGCCGAGCAGCAACGCCATCACGGTATCGCCCGGGATGCCCAAGCTCATGGTCGGAATGAAGTCGCCCTGCACCGAGGAATGGGTCGAGGCCTCGGGGCAAGCGACGCCTTCGATCGCGCCGTGGCCGAAACGCTCCGGCGTCCTCGATATCCTTTTCTCGGTGGCGTAGGAGACGAACGAAGCGATCGTCGGTCCGGTACCCGGAATCAGCGCACACAGGCTGCCGAGAAGGGTGCCGCGGATCATCGGCCAAAACGCCAGCTTGAGATCGGCCTTCGACGGAAACATGTCGGAGATGCCGACTTTGGCGTATCTCATGTCGACGGTTTCGGTGTTGTTGATGCTGTTCATGAACTCGGCGACGCCGAACATGCCGAGCGCGAGCGCGATGATCTCGACGCCGTCGAACAATTCGGTGATGCCGAAGGTGAAGCGCGGCTGCCCGGTCTCGATATCCGATCCGACGATACCGACCAACAGGCCCAGAACCGTCATCGCGATGCCCTTGAGCGGCGATCCTTTTGCCAGTGTCGAGCCGGCCAGCAGTCCGACCAGCATCAGCGAACATACTTCGGCGGGGCCGAATTCGAGCGCCATCTTGACCAGGAACGGCGCCAGGAAAATCATCTCGGTGATGCCGAAGGAAGCGCCGACGAAGGCGGCGATGATGGTGATGCCGAGCGCGGTGCCGCCCTTGCCCTGTTTTGTCAGTGGAAATCCGTCCAGACAGGTCACGGCGTGAGGCGGATGACATGGGAGGTTCAACAAAATCGAACAGATCGCCCCGCCATACTGGGCGCCGTAATAGACGCCGGACAGCATCAGGATCGCCGGCACCGGCTGCATTCCAAAGGTCAGCGGCAGCAGGATGGAGATCGTCGCGACCGGTCCCATGCCCGGCAGCACGCCGACAAGGTTGCCGACCAGCACGCCGAGAAAGCAATACATCAGGTTATGCGGCTCAAGCGCGACGCCAAAACCGTACCAGAGATCAGTAATCGCAGTTGAGATCACAGGTTGACCCCGCGCACGAGCGGGAACGGAATGCTCAGGAGATAATGGAACAGCACCACGCCGAACACCGTGACGCCGGCCGCCAGGATGGCGGAGGATTTATAGGTTGCCGTATTGTCTCCGAGCGCGCAGACGAAGACGCAGGCGAAGATCGCAGGAATCATGCCGCCGTATTGGCCGAAGATGATGAACAGGATCGGACCGCCGAGAATGCAGAGCCAGCCGAACCATTGCGGGTTATCCGGCAGAAACTTCTTGTCGTCGGGTTCGGAGGACGCCAGCGCGGTGCCGGCGATCAGGATGCCCAGAAACGCCAGCACGACACCCAGCACAACCGGCATGAAGCCCGGGCCCATTCTGGCGAGGGTGCCGAACTTGTAGCCAGAACCGGTGACAGCCGCTCCTACCCCGAGCAGCAGCATCAGGCCTCCGGCATAGTAGTCGCGTTTGAGCTTAAAATGACCGTTCAAAAGCGTGTCTCCCCGAAATCTCGTTGGCAGACACTAACCGAAATGGCAAGCACCTGTCGATATTCGGGAATCCCTGGATTTTGGCGCAAAATTGAGCCGCCGGACTGGTCGAGAAGGTTCATCGGACGGTCGAAGGGCGAGGCTAGTACGTGCCCTAGATCGCAACCTGGCGGCCGATCTCCACGACCTGATCGCTGGGCAAGCTGAAGAAGTCGCTGACATGCACGGCGTTGCGCTCCATCACGGCGAAGATCCGCTCCTGCCAGGCCGGCAAACCCATGCCGTCCTCGCGGTGGACGACCGTTTCGTGGCCAACGTAATAGGTCACATCGTCGAGGTCGATCGTGCATCCCAGCGCTTTGCTGGTCGCGAGTAGTTCTGGAATATGCGGGCGTTCCATGAAGCCGAAACGCGCTTCCGCGCGCCAGAAATTCGGCACGACTTCCTCGATTGTGAGGCGGTTGCCTGGCGCGACCCACGGCACTGACTGAATCTCCACGCGCAGCACGAACAGATGCTCGTGCAAGGCGCGGTTATGCTTGACATGCCAGACCATCACCGGCGGCGTATCCCGCTCGGTCCGGGTCAGGAACACGGCGGTGCCGGGCACCCGCGGGATTTTCTTTGCGGCGATCTGGGCCATGAATTGCGGGACCGGGATCAGGGCTTCGTGCATCCGTGCCGAGACGGCGGCGGCGCCGCGATGCCAGATCCACATCACGCCATAGATGCAGACCGCCAGGATCACCGGGACGTAGCCGCCCTCCCCGATCTTGGTAAGATTGGCAAGGAAGAAGGCGGTGTCGACGATGAGAAAGAAACCCGCGACGGAGCCGGCAGCCCACAGGCTCCAGCCCCAGATCTCGCGCATCGCGATAAAAAGCAACGCCGATGTCATCAGCATCGTCAGCGAAACGGCGATACCATAGGCGGATGCCAGATTATCGGATTTGCCAAATCCGATGGTGAGCCCGACGGTCACGATCATCAACAGCCAATTGACGACGCCGACGTAGATCTGTCCGTAACCTTCTGAAGAGGTTTGCTTGATCCGCAGCCTTGGCAACCAGCCAAGCTGGATCGCCTGCCGTGTCATCGAGAAAGCCCCGGTGATGATCGACTGGCTGGCAATGATGGTGGCCACCGTCGCCAGCACGATCAACGGCAGTAGCAGGACGGCGGGACAGAGCCGAAAGAAAATATTGCCGTCGGTCGGCGCGCCCTCGAGCACGAGCGCCGCTTGGCCTGCATAGTTCAGGATCAGGCTTGGAAAAACGATCGCGAACCAGGCAAGCTTGATCGGCCCTCGACCGAAATGTCCCATATCGGCATAGAGCGCCTCGGCGCCGGTGACGCAGAGAAACACCGCGCCCAGTACCCAAAAGCCGTTGGCGCCATGTGAGAACAGGTACGACAGACCGTAGAGCGGATTGAGCGCGGCGAACACGGTCGGATGGTGTACGATGCCCCAAATCCCCATCAGCGCGATGGTGGCGAACCAGACCAGCATCACCGGGCCAAAGAAGTGACCGATGGCTGCCGTTCCCTGTGACTGGATTGCAAAAAGCGCGATCAGGATCGCAACGGCGGCGGGAACGACATAGGGCTGCAGCGCGGGAGTAGCCATATTGAGGCCTTCCAGCGCCGACAGCACCGAAATCGCCGGCGTGATTGCGCCGTCACCATAGATCAGCGCCGCGCCGAACAGGCCGACGGCCACGATCGTCGGCCGCTGCTGCTTCTTCACTCCCAATAATGCCATCAACGCCAGAATGCCGCCTTCGCCGTCATTGTCGACGCGCATGGCGAACATGACGTATTTTACGGTGGTCACGATGAAGAGAGTCCAGAGCACCAGCGAAAGCGAGCCCAAAATAGTGCTGGCCTCGGATGCGGCCTCGGCGATGCCGAGTATGGTCTTGAAGGTGTAGAGCGGGCTGGTCCCGATATCGCCGAACACGATCCCAAGCGCGGTCAGGGCCAAAATGGGTAATTTGCCCTCCGGCGCTTGGCGCCCGGCTTCACCGGCATCAGGTTTTGGAGTTTCGCTCAACGTGTCGTCCAATGCACAAATGATTTGTCGGCTGACCAGCGGACGGCGTCCGGACGATCGTATGATGACATGAGCGTTAGATAAACCGGGCTGACAGCAAGAGCCAACCACTTTCCCGCAAATTATCGCCCTGCATTACGACAGCCAAACGACTAGCGGGTCCCCCTTGTTCCGTATTGCCTTTCGAACTAACCCGCCAACCCGGTTGCTTGCCCGTCGGCGGTAGCAATCAGCTGCTTCGGCACCAGCACCAGGGCCGGGAGGATCAGGGCATAGAC
>WNFM01263237.1_pt1 | contig 52640 bp, 52 predicted proteins | sample 5400271 | NCBI WGS metagenome assembly WNFM01 (sample SAMN13153352, study PRJNA577476) | soil metagenome | isolation source: 60 cm saprolite on Douglas fir-dominated hillslope | place: USA:California | collected 2013-09-17
TCGTGGACGCGGTGGAGGACCTCGGCCTCGCTTACCCGAAGGTCGACGCGGCGAAGAGGAAAGAGCTCGCGGCCGCGCGGGCGGCGCTGTCCCGCGAGCAGTAGAGGGGAACCAGCTAAAATCCTGTCCCGCGGCCTGCCCCGAGCGCGCCAGCGCGCACCGCAGCGATGGCTTCGTGGAGCGTCGTGAAAATCCGTGGCTCGCCGATCGCGGCGGTGATGCCGTGCCGATCCATGTCGGATCGCAGGTAGGGACTGACGCGCGCGAAGATCATGCTCACCTTTTGGAGCGCCGGATCGTCGAGTAGCTCGCGTATAGACCGCGCGGCGGAGTAGTCCAGATCGGTTATCGCACCCGCGTCGACGATGAACCAGCGGACCGGGGTCGGCGCGTGCTCCACGAGGGTGCGCACGTCGTCGACGAAGCGACGATCGTTGGCATAGAACAGATCCGCGCCGAAACGATAGACGATCAGGCCTGATTCCGTCTGTACGCCAGGCGTCGCGGGCACCGGCACCCACCGGCCGGCGGCGTCCGGCGCCAGCACCATCGTGTGCGGGCGATAGCTGTGGCGCACGTGTCGGAGAAGCGACAAGACGATTGCCAGCAGGATACCTTCCTCGACGCCGATCGTCACGACCACCGCGGTGGTGCCGACGGCAAGGTAGAACTCGCCCGAACTTTCGCGGCGGATGTCACGCAGACCAGTTGCGTCGATCATCCTAAGCGCGATCGTGAACACGATGGCAGCCAGCACGCAGCGGGGCAGGTACTGCAGCGGGCCGGTAAGCGCCAGCAGCACCAGCAGCACAATGCCTGCAAATACCAGTTGTGCGAGCTGGCTGCGCGCGCCCGCGCGATCCGCCATGGCGGTTTGCGTCGGGCTGCCGTTGACCACGAACGCCCCGCTCACGGCCGCGGCGGCATTCGCGGCCGACAGCCCGAGGATGTCCGCGTCCTCGTCGACCCGCTCGCGATAACGCAGCGCGAACACGCGCGATGTCGCGGCGCTCTGCGCGATTATCATCACAAAGCATGACGCGGCAACCGGCAGCAGCGCCAGGGCTTCGCTCCAGCTCACCTCAGGCAACCCGATCGCTGGCAGCCCGCCGGGAACCGGACCGACGACTGCTATGCCCCACTCGGCGAAGCGGAATGCGGCGCTGGCCACGATCGTTCCCACGACCGCGATCAGCGAAACAGGCAAGCGTGGAGCAACACGATCGCCGAGCAAGATGCTTCCCGCCACGAGCGCGGACAAGCACAACGTCGGAATACTGAGCCGCGGCAGGCCTTGCCAGATCTCCCATACCTGAACGAGCGTGCGGTGGGACTGCAGCGCGATACCGAGCATGTCGCCGAGCATCGCCATGCCGACCTGAATCCCGACCCCGGCGAGAAACCCGACCAATACCGTGCGAGAGAGGAAATCGGCAAGAAAGCCGAGCTTCAAGATCCGCGCCAGAAGCAGAAATCCGGCGGTCAGCAGCGCCACCATACCGACGAGCGCCATATACTTCTCGCTGGCGGGCGCCGCCATCTCGGACAGGGAACTCGAGAAGATGGCTGCTGTCGCGGAGTCGGCGGCCACGACCAGATGGCGGGAGGAGCCAAACGCCGCGAACGCCACAAGCGGCAGCAGCACTGTGTAAAGCCCGGTGATGACCGGCGTGCCCGCGATCCGTGTATAGCCGAGCACCTCCGGGATGCTCAGCGACGCGAGCGTCGCCCCCGCCAGGGCGTCGCGCATCGCGCCGCTGCGGCTGAAAGGCCGAAGGCTCGCAAAAAGCCTTAGTCGCATCGCTGACCGGCGAGTGACAAGGATCAAACCGAGCGCGGCTGGGGCGCCCTTTGGAATCCTATGGCGACGCGGTTCCAGGCGTTCATCAGCGCGATGGCGTAGGTGATGTTGGCAACCTGCTTGTCGTCATAGTGGCCCTTCAGCGGCTCATAAGCTGCGTCCGGGGCGTGCGTTAGCTCGACGCGGGTGAGCGACTCCGCCCATTCGAGCGCAGCTTTCTCGGGCTCGGTGAAGTAGGGGCTCTCTCGCCATCCGGCGAGCCCGTCGAGGCGTTCATTGGACTCGCCGGCCTGCCGCAAATCACGCGCGTGTTCGTCGACGCAGTAGGAGCAGCCATTGATCTGTGAGACACGCAGGAAGAGGACGTCCATGAGACGTTTGTCGAGGCCCGCGCGAAGCAACGCGGCGTTGACCCCCGCCAAAGCTTTAGTGGCTTCCGGTGCGATCGCGGCGTAGTTGAGTCGCATGGACGCTTTCTCCTGTTCGTTCAGCCTCCAAAGATCACGCTGCGGAAGCGGTGCAAAGCGTAACCAAAATAGACACTCCCCAGAGCTGCCGTGGCCAAAATCTCCGGCCAGACAATGGAAAAATCGGCGCCGCGATAAAGCACACTCTGGGCGAACAAGACAAAGTGCGGGGTCGGGCTGATCACCTTCATAACGTACTGCAGCCAGACCGGCATGCTTTCCATCGGGGTCATCGTTCCGGAAAGAAGCATCATGACCAACAGCACTGGGATTGCGAGCAAGCCAAACTGGCCCATCGTGGATGCGACCGTGCCGAGGAGAATACCAAGGGCCCCGACGGCGAAGACATAAAAGCAGGCGCCGCCGAGAAACAGCAAAGTCGATCCGGCGATAGGCACTTGAAGCCACCATTGCACCACAAGCACCAGCGAGAGTCCGGCCGCTGCCAGAATGACGGCGCCATTAGCTACAATCTTCGAGAGCATGATCTCGGCCGGAACCACGGGCATCACGAGAAGGTGCTCGACTGTGCCCTGCTCGCGTTCGCGGATCAGGGCCGCACCGGTCAGGATCACGGTTATCATGGTGAGATTGTTGATCACCTGCATCACCGAGTTGAACCAGCTGGACTTCAAATTCGGATTGAACTTTGCCTGCGTAACCATCTTGACCGGCGCAACCATCAATCCTTCACGTCCCGTGATGAACTCGGTCACATAGTTGACGATGACATTCTGGATGTAGGTCATCCCATTGGCCGCCTGGGCAACCGCGGTGGCATCCACATTGATTTGAACGGTCGGCTCCCGCCCGGCAAGAATATCCGATTGAAACTTTGGGGGAATTTCGATGACGTACATGAAGCGTTGTGAATTCATCGCGGGGTCGATTTCCGTTGCTCCGATTTCCACCGCCGGCTTGAACGTGGGGGGCGTGAAACCATCCATTATGCGGCGGGATAGATCGGAACGGTCCTCGTCGACGACGCCAATCGACAGATTCGTGGCTTCGGTCGAGGCGCCGGTGGCGGCGGCGTAGATAGCGAAGCTGAAGCTATAGGCAACCAGCACCAGCATGACTGGGTCGGAGCGGATGCTGCGCATCTCCTTGATCGTCAGCCGGTAGATATTGACCAGGTGTAGCCACAGCGCGGCCAGCCGATTGCTGCCGGGTCGCTTCAGCTTGCTCACCGCTTGCGCTGGCGCCTGTTCTCGTGCATTTGCCACCTGGCCCGCCACGGACACGTCAGATCTCCTGCTTCCGCAGAAACGTATGCGAGGCGATGAGGAAGCCGACCGCGAAGAGCGCAAGGACGAGCGCATTGAACCAGAGATCGGAATAGCTCAGTCCTTTGGTGAAGGTGCCGACACTGATGGGCTGAAACCAGGCGGCCGGAAACATCAGGCCGATCAGCCTTCCCTGGCCGGTGAGGGTGGAGACGGGCACTAACAGGCCTGAAAAGTTCACCGTGGGAATGACGGAGAGAACCGTGGTCGCAAAAACTGCGGCAACCTGTGTCTGAGTGAAGGTCGAGATGAGTTGCCCGAAGCCGCAGGTCGAGAAAACGTAGAGCAGGGCGCCCAATGCGAGGGCTCCGAACGATCCTTTGACCGGCACGTGAAACACGAAATACGCCATCAGCAGCAACAGGGTGAAGGTCAGCATCCCAACGACGACATACGGGAACTGCTTGCCCAGGAGGAATTCGAATTTGCTGATGGGGGTCGAGCGAAAATTGGCGATCGAACCTGTTTCCTTCTCGCGCACGACGGCGATGGTCGCCATGATTGCTGGGATCAAGACCAGCATCATCACAATGACGCTCGGCACCATCGAGAAGACGCTTTTGAAGCCCTGATTGTAGCGGAAGCGATTTTCGAGTTTGAGGCCGCCAAGATAGACGTTGGATGCGGCATTGGGGCCGAGGCGCTCGAGCGCGAGGTCCTGCATGTAACGCAATACTATACCGGTAACGTATCCTTTCGTTGTCTCGCCGCGAAACGGCATGGCGCCGTCGACCCAGAAGCCGACCTCGGGCGAACGCAGGTTTGCTATATCTCGGCCGAAACCAGATGGGATTTCAACAACCACAGCCAGCTCTCCGCTCCGCATGCGTTGCTCCAGCTCGGCTGTGGAGCTGATCGGAGGCCGTTCGGAGAAATAATGCGATCCCGAGAAGCCTTCGAGCAGCCGGCGGCTTTCCGGCGTCCGGTCCTGGTCGAAGGCCGCGAAGTTGAGATTCTCGACGTCGAAGGTGATGCCGTAGCCGAACGCGAACATCAAGATGACAGGACCGATGAACGCGAACGACAGCCGTATGGGATCGCGTAAAAGCTCCATTGTCTCACGCCGCGCATAAGCCCATAGCCGTCGAGGATCGAACCGCTTGGAGGCGCGCGGCGGAATGGCTTGTTGTCCGGTCGGTGCGGGGGGAGGCTTGGCTGCCTGGGCCGTTGCTTGCGGTTCGGCTTGAGCCTTCTTTTTTTCTCCCGTTCCGGCCGCTTCCTCCAGATAGGAGATGAAGGCGTCCTCGAGGGAAGCGCTGCCGCGCTGCTTCACCAGTTCCTTGGGCGTGCCGACGGCGAGCACCCGGCCTTGATGCATCAGCGAGATACGGTCGCAGCGCTCCGCCTCGTTCATGAAGTGCGTCGAAAGGAAAATCGTGACCCCATCATTGCGGGAAAGATCGATCAGTGTGCGCCAGAACGCGTCGCGCGCAACCGGATCGACGCCCGAGGTGGGCTCGTCGAGAATGAGGATGGACGGCCGGTGCAGCACGGCCACGGCAAGCTGCAGCCGCTGCTTGACGCCAAGCGGCAGGCTTTCCGGCTTCGCATCGGCGACACTTTTCAGATCGTAGCGCTCCAGCAGCTCCTTGATCCGGCCTTCCATCTCGTTTGCGGGCAGATGATAGAGATGCGCGTGCAGCTCGAGATTCTGCCGCACCGTGAGCTCGCTGTAGAGGGAAAATGCCTGCGACATGTAGCCGACGTTTTGACGCGCCGCCATGTCGTCGGCGCCCATCGGCTTGCCGAACAGTTTGGCCGAGCCTTCGGTTACCGGCAGGAGGCCCGTCATCATCTTCATGGTTGTCGTCTTTCCGCAGCCATTCGAGCCGAGGAAGCCGAAAATCTCGCCGCGTGCGATGCGAAAGCTGACATGATCGACGGCGACGAAATTGCCGAACCGACGCGTGAGCCCGTCCGCCTCGATCGCCGGCGTCTTGTCCTCGGTCTCGGCACGCGGCCGCACGATGACCTCCTGATGGAGGGCGCGCTTTTCCGGTGGAAGCAGGGCAATGAAAGCATCGTCCAGCGTGGTCTTATTCGCTCGCGTAAGGATTTCCTTGAGCGTGCCATGGGCGATGACCTTGCCGTCATCCATCGCGGCGAGCCAGTCGAACCGGCTCGCTTCATCCATGTAAGCGGTTGCAACGAGCACGCTCATCATTGGCCGACGCGCGCGGATCGAATCGATCAGCTCCCAGAACTGCCGCCGGGAGAGCGGATCGACGCCGGTGGTGGGCTCGTCGAGAACGAGCAGATCCGGATCGTGCATCAGCGAGCAGCAGAGGCTTGCTTTCTGCTTCATGCCGCCCGAGAGCTTGCCGCACGGGCGATCTGCAAAGGGGTCGAGCGCCGTGGCTTTGAGCAGCTCGTCGATGCGCGCGCGCCGCTCGGCCGCGCCCTGGCCGAACAACCGGCCGAAGAAGTCGATGTTGTCGAAAACGCTGAGCGTCGGATAGAGATTGCGGCCCAGCCCCTGCGGCATGTACGCGATACGGCCATAGCTCGCCCGCCGATGGCGCTCGTCCGCCATATTTCCGTCGAGCACCGTAACTTTGCCAGTTTGGATCTTGCGCACCCCGGAGAGGAGCGCGAGCAAAGTGGATTTGCCGACGCCGTCCGGGCCGAGCAGCCCGACCATGCAGTGGGCGGGAATATCGAGGGTGAGGTCGTTGAGCGCGAACGTCCTCCCGTAGCGGTGGGTTACCCGCTCGACCCTGGCGACAACGGGGTTGGTCATTGCGGCAGCTTCACCACAAGCTCGGGAGGCCAGGCGATCTTCGGATCGGTGCGCACGAAGCCGAGGCCGCGGACACCCGTCTTCACCTGCCGATGGTATTGATCCAAGACTTTGGGATCTCCCTGGAGCTTGACACGGAACATCAGTTTCTGCCGCTCCTCGGCGGTCTCGACGCTCTTCGGCGTGAACTGGGCGTCAGTCGCGACGAAGCTGATGGTCGCGGGAATGACGTATTGGGGAATGGGATCGGCGATGACGCGCGCCTCGTCGCCCAGCGTGAGCTGGCCCGCCTGATCCGCGGGCAAGTAGATCGTCATGTAGACGTCCTTGAGGTCGAGGATGGTCAGAACGCGCTGCCCTGCCGCAACCACCTCACCGGCGCGGGCGAGCCGGTACTGCACCCGTCCACTCCTTGGCGACACGAGCACCAGGTCGGTCAGAACCGACTGCAGCCGCTCGACATCGGCCTCAGCCGCCTTGATTGCCGACTCAGCCTCGTCACGCTGGGCGTTGGCCGAAACATATGCGGCTTCCGCCGCTTCGAATTTGTTGCGGCGCTGGTCCACCGTCTGCTGCGGTATATTCCCGTGCTCAATTAACATTTTGCCACGGTCATAATCCGTTCTGGTAAAATCCAAGTTGCTCTTGCGTTCTGCGATAACAGCGACAGCTGATGCCAGCGCCTGTTTGGCTTTCAACTCCTGCGCCTGGGCGTTGCGCAGCTGGGCTTCGGTTTCCGGCGATGAGATGGTGGCGACGACTTGTCCCGCCGTGACCTCGTCGCCTTCGTCCACGGTCAGCGTCGCCAATCGGCCGGGATATTTCGCCGCGACGTCGACCTGCGTCGCCTCGATGCGACCGTTCGATTTAATGATGCCGTCGGGCATGTCGCGGCCGCGCAGCCGCGCGATGAGGGTTTCCACCGCTGTCCGGGCTCGTTCGATAGGATCTTTCTGTTTCGATTGCGCCTGCGCGCCGGGGCTTTTCTGCGCCGGCTGGGCGAGTGCGCTCGATACGGTGCCGGGCAACGTACCGACTGCAATGACCAAGCTGATGGCAAGGCTGATGGTGAATGAACGGGCGGGTATCATCATGTCCTCCGACCTCTCAGCAACCGGACGCCGAAGAATACCGCGATACGCTGGGTCGCGGATAGATCCGCCGTCTCGCCCTGTCCTGCCGCTGGCCAGCGCAGCATCGTCACGGCCTCACGCATGTCGCCGCTGATCCCGCAAAGGCCGAGGCTTTCACGAAGATGGATGGATTTGCCGGGTCACCAGCGCGTTTACGCGCGTCTTCGACGCGCTATTCCCGGCAATGACGGCGTTTCGGATCGCCCCGTGCGGGGCGCCGCCGCACGCGCGCTTACAAAAACCGGGTCGGCCACATCAGCGTGCGCCACATGTGCGAGGATGGTGTGTTGTCGAAGCCGAGACCCTCTTTCGGCTGCTTGAAATGCCGGCCGATGATGTCGACGAAATCGTCGAGTTTGACCTTGGCGTCAGGATCGAACGCGTAGATATCGTTCACGCAGATGAGCCGCGCGGTCATGTAATACTTGTGCCCGCGCGCGCGCTTGTATTCCTCCACGATATAAGGCTCGGGCTTGTAGTCCTGCCCGAAATATTTGACGTACATGTCCGGATATTTGTAACCGAGCGATTCGTCGGGGAAGAAGCGCAGCGCCTGGTGCACGCGCACCGCCCAGCTCACCTCCTCGTCGACGTAGGGCTCGATCAGCTGAGCCCCCCAATAGCCGTGATCGCAGCGGATGAAAGAGGCGACGGCGATATCGTGGAGTAGACACGCCAGCACGACCTTCTCCTCATGCCCGGCTTTGAGCGCCAGCGTCGCGCTTTGCAGGAGGTGGTTCATCGACACGAACCGGTGCTTGAAGAAGTCGATCAGCGTCGGCTTCTCCGGCATCTTTGGCAGGCGCGGATCGGCGCCCATCAGGAAATACTTGCCCGGATTACGCGCCTGCAGCTCGGCGCCGCCGATATAATCAAGTTTGCCGTCCGCCATGTTGAACAGCGCCGATTTGGTGGCGATCTTGTCGTTGAGCTCGTTCATCATTTTTTCTTCGAGCTCGTCCGCCTGCTCCGACAACGTCAGCGGCCTCGACGCGGCGTGCGGTCCCATACGATCGCTCCTGATAGCTCTGGCGGCCTTGCGGCGAATTGTCCGACTGGTCTGCGCCTGTCTACACCCAATTCGATTCGAGCGAAACTCTCCTCTGCCGCATCGGCCGCGTCTGGCCACGAATGGGCATACCATCTATGACAGCAGCACGCAGGTCGCCCCGATGCCGCACATCGAAATCCGCAACGTCTCGGTCGTCTACGATACGCCCGCCGGAGACGTCCCGGGCGTGGCCGGAGTGAGCTTCAACATCGAGGCCTCGGAATTCCTGTGTATCGTCGGCCCGTCGGGCTGTGGTAAGTCGACGCTGCTCAACGTCATCGCCGGTTTTCTCGTCCCGACCGCCGGTGAAATCCGCATCGGCGGTAAAGCGGTCAGCGGTCACGGCCCCGATCGGGGCGTGGTGTTCCAGGACTTCGCCCAGCTGTTCCCGTGGCGCACCGCGCTCGGAAACGTGAGCTTTGGGCTCGAGATGAAGGGCATCAGCAAGACCGAGCGCGAGCGGATCGCCCTCGAGCACCTCAAGCTGGTGAAGCTCGAGAAATTCGTGCAGTCGTATCCGCATCATTTGTCCGGCGGCATGCAGCAGCGGGTCGCCATCGCACGGGCGCTCGCATACAATCCTTCGGTGCTGCTGATGGATGAGCCATTCGCCGCGCTCGACGCGCTGACCCGCGACGACATGCAGCGCTTGCTCGCGGAAGTCTGGCGGGAGACGCGCAAGACCGTGGTCTATGTGACGCACAACGTGGCCGAAGCGGTATACCTCGCCGATCGCGTGGTGGTGATGACACCGCATCCTGGAATGGTGAAGACCCAGCTGCCCGTACACCTGCCCCGCCCGCGCGACCCGCTTAGCGTCGAGTTTCTCGACTATCAGAAATCGGTGTTGCGCCATCTCGGCGAGGATGCAGCCGCCGCCAGCAAATAGACAGCCGAATGGGGCTAGACCAGAGGTAGCGCTTGTGACGTGCTGCAGGTCGGGTAAACCCCTGACGATTTCGGCCATGACGCAGAAACGCATCGATAACGAAGCTCGCACGATACTTGGTATCGTGAGTCGGCTCGGCTGCGCGCTCTTGCTGCTCGCGCCCATAGGCTTAGGCGCGCCGCGTGCCGAGGAGCCCTACCCAGTTCGTCCGATCCGACTGGTGGTAGGCTTCGGCGCCGGCGGCCCGACCGATATTCCGGCGCGCTTCATTGCCGAAAAGCTGGGCGAGGCGCTTGGGCAGCGCGTGATCGTGGAAAACAAGCCGGCCGCGGCCGGCATGATCGCGACCAGGGATGCGCTATCCCAGCCGCGCGACGGCTATACGTTGTTGCTGTGCACGCATTTTGAGCCGATCAACGCTGCGCTCTACAGGAACGCGCAGTTCAAGCTCAGCGATATCGCCCCGGTCTCGCTCATCGCCAAATACTATTACGGGCTCGCGCTCGCCAACAGCATCCCCGCGGCCGAATTGGACGATTTCGTGCGCTACGCCAAGGCGCATCCCGGCGAAGTGAGCTATGCGACGATCGGCGCTGGCTCGGCGCAGGAGATTCTCGCGCGACAGCTCGAGAAGCTTACCGGCATCACCATGAACCGCGTTCCATTCCGCGGCGGCGCGCAGGTTGTGCAGGAGCTCGTCGCCGGCCGCGTGCAATTCTACGTCTCGCCGACGCTGGCGATCGTGCCGCAATACCAAGCTGGGCAGCTCAAAATTCTGGCGGTGTCGGCGGCCGAGCGGCTGCACAATCTCCCCGAAATTCCGACGCTTAGCGAACGGGGTATCGACTTCGTGCGCTTCGGCTGGCTCGGTATATGCGCCGGCGCGGGTACGCCGCGGCCGATCCTCGACGTGCTTCAGGGTCACATCGCCACCATCGTCGGCTCAGGAGATTACCACAGCATCATCGAGAAGGCGGGCTCGATTGCAGTCTCGTCGACGGCAGACGAACTTGCCAAAGTCATGGCACAGACGCTCGAGGAAGTGGCCTTGAGCATCCGCGAATTCGGTTTGCAGCAGGAGCAATGACAGACCGAGTTACAATGCAGGGAGCATAATGATGGGCAATAAGCAGCATGGGCTGACGCGGCGGCAATGGCTCGCGGGAAGTGCGCTCGCGCTGACGCTACCGGCGCGCTCGGGATGGGCGCTGGACCTGATCCGGCAGGGCTTCCAAACCAACATCTGGGGCATGCCGACCTATTATCTGCTCAAATCGGGTCTGCTCGAGAAACACGGTATCAAGTTCGAAGAGTTCGCCGTGCCGTCCGGCAATCTCACCATGCAGCAAATGGTGGCGCGGCAGGTGGACCTAGGCACCTATGCCGCGCAGTCCTTCATCATCGGCAACGACAAAGGCGGGCTCGTCGCGATCGCCCAGATTGAAACCGTGGGCAAGACCGCTCAGGTGGTAGCCCGCAAGGACCTCAACCTCACCAAAGTCAGCGAGCTCAAAGGGCTCAAAGTCGCCAATCAGACCGGCTCCTCCGTCGGCAATATCTTTACCGATGTCATCGCGCCCGCCGCCGGCCTCAAGAAGGGCGATTTCCAAGAGGTGCGGATGGATGTCAACAATATGGTCGCTGCGATGGCGGCGAAGACCGTGGACGCCATGGTCAACGTGGAGCCCTACAACTCGGTCGCCGTCGCGGAGGGCATCGGCACTTCGATCATGGACTTCTCGCAGGTCGACAAAATGCCGGTGTTCATGGCGGCCACGCCCGACTTCGTCGACAAAAGTCCCGACACAGCGGTTGCCTATCTCAAATGCTGGCGGGAGGTGGCGCGCGATTTCAAGGACAATCCGAGCAAGGTTGCCGACGTGATCTACGCCTTCTTCACCTCGAAGGGCTACGCCATGTCGCGCGAGACCTTTGTCAAGGCGCTGGCAAAGGTCGAGGTCGATCCAGGCTTCCCCTCGGACCTGGCGCCGAGCCTGCAAAAGGATGCCGAGGTGCTGCTGCGCGAGAAGAAGATTTCCGCCATTCCGGACTGGAATAAGGCGCTGCGGCCGGAGCTATGGGCCAAGGCCAGCCGGTGAGGTATCCACCAGACTGATCGCTCGATTCTGTGACGTAGGCGCCGCCTCGCCTGCCGCGTTGAAACGCGCTAAAGGTGCGCGCGAGCTAGAGTATGGAGAATGGAATGAAAGTCCGACGCAAGAAAATCGCGAAAAAGACGGCAAAGAGGCGAGTGGCGGTGACGGCGAAGAAAGCACCGAAAGCTGCGCCGAAGCGTGCCGCTTCCGCAAAAACTCCGCTCAGCAATGGCGGACCAATCACTTGGAACTTCAAACTCATCGCCCATCACCTGCTCGACGGCTTCGGCGGCATGGGCGAAGGCATGTCGATCCAGATCGCACGCGACGGCCGCCGCATCCTCTGGCTCGCGCATGAAAGTGCGCCGAAGAATTTTACCGCGGTCGACGTGTCCGATCCGCGCAAGCCCAAGGTCGTCGTACAGACGGACCTGCCGCAGGGGCACATGCGCTCGAATTCGCTGGAGACCTGCGGGAATATCATGGCGGTGGCCTATCAGACGCAAAAGAAAGGCCTGCAACCCGCCGGCATGGAGCTGTTCGACATTTCGGTGCCGGAAAAGCCGAGGTCGATCTCGTTCTTCGACTGCTCAGGCGCGACCTCGCGCGGGGTGCATCAGCTCTGGTTCTGCGACGGCGAGTACGTTCACTGCGCGTCTGGCGCGCCCGATTTCACCCCCACGCATCCCAGTGACGATCAGTTCTATCGCTGCATCGACGTGCGCAATCCCTCAAAACCGGTCGAGGTGGGCCGCTGGTGGATGCCGGGGACGCGTCAGGGCGACAACGTCGCGCCGCCGCCGCGTCATCCATTGGACAAGGGGCACCGCGCCCACAATACCAACGTCTATCCCCAGCGCGGCGACCGTTGCTACCTCGCCTATATCGACGGCGGCATGTTCATTCTCGACATTTCCGACAAGGCAAACCCGAAACGGGTGTCGCAGTGGACCAATTCGCCGCCCTATACCGGATTCATGCACACCGTGATGCCGCTGTTCGATCGCGGGCTCATGGTGGTCACCGACGAATCAACCGAGAACAACGCCAAAGATTGGCCGAAGCTCATCTGGGTTCTCGACGCACGCGAGGAAACCAACTTAGTGCCGATCTCGACCTGCCCGTTGCCCGATCACCAGGCGTTTGCCGCAAAGGGACGGTTCGGCGCCCACAATATCCACGAGAACGTGCCGCGGCCGACCGCCTGGCACTCCGATGAGATCGTGCTCGGCACCTTCTTTAACGGCGGACTGCGAGCCTACGACATTTCCAATCCGTATCAGCCGCAGCAGGTCGGGGTGTTCGTGCCACCCGCGCCGCCGATGGCGCCTACCGGAACCATCCAGCTCAATGACGTGTTCGTCGACGAACGCGAGATCGTCTACACAGTCGACCGCCACGTCGGCGGCCTCTACATCCTGGAGATGGATTTTTGACCCGGCTGCCTGCGCAATACGCACAGCCGGACTGCAAGCTCTGTCTGCTCCCTCTCCCCGCTCTTACGGGGAGAGGGGTGGGGTGAGGGGCAGACGCCGCTCGAGACGAAGGGCCCCTCTCCCCTACCCTCTCCCCGCTGAAGCGGGGAGAGGGAGCATACCGAGTGCGCGGCGTCATTCCGGACGATACATGCTCGATCTCTTTCCCTCCCGTGACGCAAGCCGGTTCGGGCGCAGGCTCAAGTACGCGCGCGGCGCAAGACTTCCGGTGATCGTCGTCACCGGCTTTCTCGGCGCCGGCAAGACCACGTTGCTGCGCCGCTTTCTGGCGAGCCCCGCGGGCGAAGGCACCGCGGTCGTTATCAACGAGTTCGGCAGCGTCGGGATCGACGACGCGTTGGTGCGCGCCTCGACCGACGATGTCACCCTGCTCGGCAATGGCTGCTTGTGCTGCAATATGCGCTCAGACCTGCAGAACGCGTTGCGCAATCTCGTCGCTGAGCGCGCGCAAGGCACGGTGCCGCAATTCAAGCGAATATTGATCGAGACGAGCGGGCTCGCCGATCCTGGGCCGATCCTGCAGACCTTCGCCACCGATCGCGCGCTAGGCAGCGAATTTCACGTCGAGGCAGTGATCGCTGTCATCGAGGCCGTGAGCGGCCTCGACACGCTGGGATGGTCGGCGGAGGGCAGAAGGCAGGTCATCCTCGCGGACCGGCTGGTCGTGTCGAAAACCGATGTCGCCAAACCGCAACTGGTGAAGCGATTGAAGGCGCGCCTTAGGGCCCTCAATCCGCACGCCGCCGTTCACAGCGCGGTCGAGGGCCATCTCGATCCGCGCTATCTACTCCAGAACGATATGCGCTTGCCGAAGGCGGCGCCGGGTTTCATCGCCGAGGCCGAGCACACGGATGGCATTTCAAGCTTCGTTATTACGGAGGACGCGCCGCTCCCCTGGGAGGCGTTCGCACGCGGCATGGAGACGCTCATTGCGTTGCGCGGAGGCGACCTCCTGCGCGTCAAGGGCTTGCTGAACGTCGTGGGCTGCCGCGGGCCCGTGGTGGTGCAGGTGGCGCAGCACCTCGCGCACCCACCGGTCGAGCTCGCGGCATGGCCCGACCAGGATCGCACCAGTCGGCTCGTGTTCATCACGCGCGGCATTCCAGAGCGTCATGTACGCGACCTCTTTGCAGCCGTGCGCGCGTTGAGCGGCGGTTCGGAGTAGAAGCATTTTCCGATGACACCGTCACCCGCGGGTCCTCATCTTCTTGAGAATTGTGAGTGAAGAAGATGGATGGCCGGGTTAAGCCCGATACTGGAACTATGCGAGGACCGGCGGATCGCCCGCATGCTGCGCGACATGCGGCTCGTGCAAGCGCTCCTCGCGCTCCGCAAGCGCCCGCAGTTCTTGTTCAAGGCGCAAGTGCTGTTCCCGGGATTCGGGTGACCGGCACATGCCGGCAAAGCGATGGTGTTCGGCGGCCATCGCCCGGTATTCGGTTGCATTGATCATAGTGTCCTCCCACGCGTGTCCCATTCTCCGGATGGCACCGGAGCAATGGCGTGGGACGCTAGAACGGGTCCCATGGACAAGTTTTGCAATGGAAAGTCCCGAACGCTTTGCGCTGGCGTTTCGAGTGCGCCCAGTCTGCGCGTTCGCTGAGATAAAGTCGAGTCCGTCCTGCGTGACTGCAAGGCGATCGCTTAGCGGGCCGCCGCGTCGCGGCGCAGGTCCTTGTCGATCGTCAGCGGCGCGTCGTTGGCGAAGCGCACGCGATAGACCTGGAAGTTCTCCATCACCCGCTGCACGTAGTTGCGGGTTTCCATGAACGGGATGCGCTCGACCCAATCGACGGGATCGACCTTCGGGTCGCGCGGATCGCCGTATTTGGCGATCCACTCCTGGACGCGGCCACGCCCGGCATTGTAGGCGGCAAAAGCCAGGAGCTGGTTGCCGCGGTAATCCTGCAGCACGCCAGCGATCTCGGCAGCGCCGACCTGAAGGTTGTACGGCGAGTCCGTCCGCAGGCGCTTGAAATCGTAGGTGCAGCCGAACCGCTTGCAGGTATCCTTCCCGGCTTCCGGCGTGACCTGCATCAGGCCCATCGCCTGCGCCTGCGACCAGTCGGACGGATCGAACGCGCTCTCTTGGCGAATAATCGCAAACAGCATCGCGTTCTCGATGTTGGAGGCAATGGGCGAATAGCGCGGCACGCCGACGGTCGGAAACGCGTAGTAGTCGAGCGGCAAGCCGCGCGCGAGCGCACCCTTGCCCATGTGCAGCATCCCGCGTGCGTCCTCATACTGCTCGGCCAATTCGCCGAGGGCCGAGAGCGTGCCGGGATCGTTGACCGACTCGCCGATGCTCGCCATCAGCGTAATGACCAGTTGCCGTTCGTTGAGCGCGTAGAGAATCTCGAGCGCGCGAACAAGCTCGAGCCGTTGCGCCTCGGCCTCCTTGTCCGGCTTCGGCGGCGGCGGCGCCAGCGCGAGCGCCGGGAGTCCCAGCCGGGCGCGGGCGAGCTGTCCGTAATAGGCGGCCGAACCGCGCGCCGCCGTTTCATACTCGGCGCGCGCCTGTTCGGGCTGGTGCAAAGCTTCCGCCACGCGGCCGAGCCAATAGTGGGAGCGCGCGTACGAGGTCGGATGGCGGGTCACATCCTGGATGCGCTTGAAATGGGTTGCCGCCGTTTGCGGGTCATCGAGAAATCGCAGCGCGATCCAGCCCGCCATGAAATGGCGTTCGATACGCGAGTTTTCCTTGGTCGGCTCGGCCGCCTCCGCCACCACCCGATAGGCCGAGCGGGCGTCGCCCAGATCGAGCAGCTTGCGCGCCATGATGCGGCGCTCGACCCACCACTCCTCGCCATCGTGGATCTCGTCAAGGTCGCAGGGCGCGGACAGCAGCACCTGCGCCGCCTCGGCGATCTTGTTCTCATGGCGCAGAACATACGTCTTCGCCAACAGATAATCGGGATCGTGGCGCGCGTCCGCCGGCACGGCGTCGAGCAATTTCTTGACGTCAGCGCCCTTGCGGTTGATCGCGATGCGCGCCTGCGCGATTGCAAGGTCGGCGGCACCCAACCGCCGCGCCACCCGCAGCGCTGCCTCGTTATCCGCTGCGATCACTCTCTTTTCCATGCGCGCTTTGTGATCCGCACGGGTCAAGAATTCGGAATAGCGCTCCAGCACCTGCTTCTCGACCTCGGCGGAAAGTGAATGGTCGCGCCAGGCCTCGCGTATAAGCGGCTTGGCGGCTTCGATGTCGCCCTGCGCGATGAGTGCGCGCGCCAGCACCAGGCGGCCCGTGCCCGACTGCGGCGGCGAGCCGTTGAAGAAGCTCAACGCCTGTGCCGGCTTGATGTTCTCGACCCAGAGCATCGCCTCCGCGCGCTTGCGGAACATCCCGAGGTTCGGCCAACCGGGATTGCCGGCGATGAAGCCGAGAAAACGCTTGCTGTCGGCGCCGCTGTGGTCGCTGCGCAAAATGATCCATTCGACAAGTTTACGCGCCACCGGATCCGAGATGGTGGCCGCAACTTCGGTCGCCTTGCTGGCGCCGCCGTGGCGTAGTGTCTCGATGGCGCTCTTGACCAGCGCCGTGTCGGCGGCCGACGTCTGCGGCGGCGGCCCATGCGCCAGCGGGATCTGCGGCACCACGGATTTCTCAGGTGCTGCCTTGTCCTTGGATTTGCCCGCCACCTTCTTTCCGGTTGCCTTGGCGGCTTTTCCCGAGGCTTTGGCCGTCGTATGCGCGCCCTTGGCGCCGCGCGCCGCGGCCGGCTCTGCGGCAAGGGTGATTGCGAGCGCACTCGCGCAAGCGAGTGCAGCAACGAGTGCTGACCGATATCGCGTGTTCAAGTTTGCTTGTCCCCAGATCCCCGGCGAATCGCTTCGCCCCAACTGCAACTCAAGTACCCGCCCGCTCGAATTCACCAATTTTAATGCAGCAATATTTGGGCGGAAAAACGTCGCGATTGTCGCCGACGTCCGACGGATGAATGCCTCAAAAAGCGTCGGCCATCGCCCGGATGAGCGAAGGGAACTTCGGGGTGCGCACGGCGGACTCGCGCTCACATCGCGCTAGCGCACCGGTTCCTCAGTTGGGCCCGGTCCTCATCAGTCGGACAGGGGGGCCGGCGAGGAAACCCGGACTGCGCCTCGCTCCATCCGGGCGACGCGCCACTCGGTTCCTTTGCCGGTTTGTATCTTGCCCGTTTGGCGTGATGTTGCCCGCAGGCTCGGATTCCAATTACGATGATCTCGGACGGCAGGAGAAGTCCTCTCGCCATCCACGAAACAAGCCTTGCAACGGAGACTCACATGTCCGCAAACGTCACCGAGGAACTGGCCGGCTTTGCGGCATCGTTGCAATACGAGAACATTCCGGAGCGCGTGCGCGAGCACTGTAAGAACCTGCTGCTCGATACGCTGGCCTGCGCGGTGGCCGGACACCGCGGCGAGGAGACGCGGCAGGTCGCCACACTCGCGTCCGCGCTCGCACAATCGAACGAGAGCACCGTCATCGCCGGCGAGACGCTGTCGCTCGCCGGCGCGACGATTCTCAACGGCTACCTGGTCACCGCCGTCACCATGTGCGACGTGCACCGGCCGACGCTGACGCACGTAACGCCCGAAGTGATGCCGCCCGCCTTAGCGATCGCCGAGCGCGACGGCTCATCGGGCCGCGACCTCCTCGTGGCCATTGCGGCCGGATGCGAGGTGACGACGCGGATCGGAATCGGTCTCGATTACCGCGCCTTCCGCGCTAAAGGTTGGCATGGCCCGGGCGTGCTCGGGCCGTTCGGCGCCGCGGCGGCGGTCGGCCGGCTGCGCCGGTTCGATGCTGATACGATGGCGAAGGCATTCGGTCTGGCCGGCAGCCAGGCGGCCGGCACCTTTGCGGCGTGGGGAACCCCGACGGTGAAATTCCATCAGTGCCGCGGCGCGCTCTCAGGATTGCTGGCGGCGCTGCTCGCCGAGCAGAACTTTCTGGCGACTCGTGAATTTCTCACCGCCACCGATGGTGGGCTTTATAATGTTTACGCGAATGGCGGCCGGCCGGCTGCGGTCGTCGCCGAGCTGGGACGGCATTGGGAGCTTGAGCAGATCGCGTTGCGCCTTTGGCCGTCGGCCTCCTCGATCCAGGGCATGAACACCGCGATCTTCGATCTCATCGAACGGCACAACATCGAACCCGCCAAGGTGAAAAAAGCTCGCGTGGCTTTGAGCCAGCCGGCATTTGATCTGCACGGCAAGCTCGCTCGCTACAAAGGCAAGTTCGATGCGCTGATTTCCGGTCATTACACCGCGGCAGTGATCTTGCACGATCAGGAACTCACCCTCACCCAGTTCGAGCCCGCGCGTTACGACGATCCGAACATGCGGCGGGCGGCGGCCGAGCAGATCGAGATACGTGCCGATCCGGCGCTGAGCGAAGTCCAGGCACTGGTCGAGATCGACATCGAGGGAGCCACCTTCAAGACCCGTTGCGATCATCCGCGCGGATCACCGGAGAACCCCCTCTCGCGCGCGCAGATCGAGGGCAAGTTCCGCACCTATGCGGATGGCGTGTTGAGCCCCTCCACAATCGCGGCGACGATCGATGCGGTCGCCAATCTGGAAAAGTTCGGCTCGGTGCGAAAACTGATGGAGATGCTGCGCGCCGCACCCCGCCGCTCGCAAAGCGAGCGTGGGACAGTCGCGGCAGCCCACGCCTGACGGAGGTCCGCGCCGGCGTCGCCGCTATGGCCCCCGGCGCCCCTCGCTCGTCGGTACGTTCGCGTCGACAAAAACGCCTGTCACGATCCGGCTCGTACCCACCAGCAACACGCGATCGCCCGTCACCGCGTAGCTATACTCGCGCGTTTGCAGCACGTGGGCGGCGAGCTCAGCCGGGACCGGCCGCAGCTCAACAGCGGGCGGCAGCTCGACCCCGACATCCGCGTTAAACTCGGGGCCGGTCGGCTGGCCCTTGAGCGCCTGATAGACGGCGCGGCGCTGATCGTCCGTGAGCGTCTTGAAGGTATAGGCAATCGATAACGCCGCAACGGGCAGCAACGTTCCTGTAGGCACAGCGCGGCGGGCGGAGGTCGAAGATCATCGCGAAGCGTACGCGGCTTCCGGCAGTGCGAGCGATGTTACCTGGACACCACAGCCCCCGGATTTCCGCGCTCCAGGTGCGCCCAAGATGCATTTTCGGCTGGGCTGTTTCGCTCCCCGTCCTTTACGATTCGAAGGCCGGAGGGAAAGTAACGATGATTCTCGCACCGCTTGCCGCGGCAGCACTCCTCGCGACCGTCGCGACAGCTCCTCATGCAAACCCGACGCTTCTGCCCGCCCTCTCCATGCACCAAAGGAGCGCGGCCATGCAGCCCCTCATGCGCTCAGCGACCGAATGCATCGCACGCACCGTCGGCGCCGACCCGCGCTTCGGCAAGCCCAATGCCGATCTCGGCGACCTTATCGTCGATTCGATGCCCCACTGCGCCGCTCAGGTGCGCACCATGATCGAAGCCTACGACCGCTATTTCGGCGATGGCGAAGGCGAAGCCTTCTTCATGGGTCCCTATCTCAACCTGCTTCCGAGCGCAGTGAGCAAATGGGTCAGAGACTCGGTACGCTGACCGGGTACCACCCAGAACCACCTCACGGCAACCGCAGTGCCAGCGCCGGCTTGAGCACGAGCGAAAGCGGCAGCGTGAGCAGCACGATTGCAGCGACGACGACCAACGTCGCCGGCACCCCGAGCGCATCGCCGAGCACACCGTAGATTGCGGGCGCGACCGCGCCTGCGCCGATCGTACCGGTATAGAACACGCTAAATGCGCGCGCCCGGCGCTCAGGCCTAACCAGATCGGGAACCGAGCCGTAAAGCACCGATGACGTGCCATTGAGGGCAAGCCCGATGACCGGCAGCAGCAGGAGCGCGGCGTCGAGCCTGAGCGGCAGCAGGGCGGCGATTGCCACAGCGGTCAGTCCCTCCGTGAGCCACACGGTCGCAATGGCTCCGATGCGCGCGCCGATGAAGGCACACACGAGCTTGCCGGCTGCACCGCCCGCAAAAACCAGCGTCAGCCCAAGCCCGACGGTCTGTAGGGTCGCGCCTTTCGCCGTAAGCAGGAACGGCAGGAACAGCAGGAAGCCCATGCGGGTCGCGCTGTCGAGCATGCCGATCGAGAGCAGCACCGGGAACGCGAAGCGGTACCGAGCGCCGGCTGCCGTGCCCGTCGCGTGCTGCTGCGCCGCGTGCGCTGTGGTCTCGACGCCGTAGCGCGGAGTGAGCGCGAAGATCGCGGCCGCTGCAGCCAAACCGAGACCGCCGAGAAGAGCAAGCGCCGGGCGCCACGGCATTACGACCAGCAGGAGCGAGGTCGCGGCCGGCACCATCATCTTGCCAATGTCGCCGGCGAAATTGTAGGTGCCGAGCGCCTTCATGGAGCGCGGTCCGGCGAAGGCGCGCGCCATCAGTGAGGAGCCGAGCGGATGTTGGACGCTCGCGCCGAGGCCGCCGACGAACAAGGCCACGACGAGGAGGCCAAAGCCCGCGCTCGCGCCAGCGAGGCAATAGCCGGTGCCGGCGAGGGCCGTACCGAGCGCCAGCACCGGCGCGGTGCCGAGACGCTCGGCAATCAGCCCGGAGGGAATTTGGAATCCTGCCATGGTGCCGGAGAACAGCCCGCGCAGCAGTCCGAGTTCTGCGTAGCCGAGCCCGAACTCCTTCTGCCAAATCGGCAGCATGACGTAGATCAGGTCAGTGTAGCCGTCGTGCAGGGCATGCGTACCGCAGGCGACACCGGCGGCGCGGCGCTCCTCGCGCTTGGCCGCCGACGCGTGTGGCTCGCGCAGCGGCCCGCTGGTGACGCTCATGATCCCTGCGGCCCCCGGTCGCGACACTCGACCAAAACACTGCTGATGAACGACATCACGGGCTCGCCGTGCTGGTTCACGCCGGTATTGCAGACGGAGATCATGCCCCAGCCGGGCCGGCTGCTCAAACCGCGCGTCTCCACCACTTGGGTTGCATACGAGATCGTGTCGCCGACATAGACCGGCTTGAGCCACTTGAGATCGCGAAATCCGGGCGAAGGTCCGAGCTGGGCCACGCCTTCGCCCCGTGCGCGCCGCTCCTCGTCCTCGCGCCGGCGGAAGTCGATCAGCAGCCGCATCCAAACACAGGCGGTGTGCCAACCTGAGGCGCAGAGCCGCCCAAAGTGCGAGCGCGCCGCGGCGGCTTCGTCGAGGTGGAATGGCTGCGGATCGAACCGTGCCGCGAAGCCCTTGATGTCTTCGGCAGTGAAAGTGTGGCGCCCGATATCGCTGATCTCGCCAACGCCGATGTCCTCGAAGAACTTCATCGCTCACGCGCCGCCTTCGGCTGCTCTCCCTCGCGCTGAATCGGCAACGCGGCGTCCGAACATCGGACTCACGATGAGCGTCATCACGGGCTGGTCGGTAGCATTGACGAGTTCGAACTTGAATTTGACGAACCCCACATCCGGCCGGGTACGCGAGGCGCGGGTCTCGAGCACGGTCGCGCGGGCTTTGATCCGCTCGCCGGGGCGTATCGGCGCAAGCCAGTTCACCTCCTCCACGCCCGGCGCACCCATGAAGCTCGCGTCGCCGATGAAGTCATCGCTTAGCATACGCATCAGGATGCAGCAGCTGTGCCAGCCCGACGCGATGAGCCCACCGAACAGATTCGCGCGCGCGGCCGCCTCGTCGAGATGCATGGGCTGCGGATCGTATTCGGCGGCAAACGCAATGATTTCTGCGCGCGTGATCAGCCGCGATCCGCACTCGGTGATTTGACCGGGAGTGAAATCTTCCCAATGTAGACGGGACACGGCGATCCTGCGGCTTGCGCTTGCCGTTCCCTAGACGGCGCCCCCCACGAGGTCAACGGGGCAGCTTCCAGTGGTTAGGAAGCGCACCCGCGTCGCCGTACGCGCCGATTTAGCCGAAATTAACCACGCGGGCTCGAGGGTGCTCGTTGGCCATCGGCATGCCGCAGTGCCTTGTTCGCATGGGCGATTGGCGAGGGCCGAACGAGCGGCGGCGCAGTTTGCAAGCGGCTGCGAAGCGCGACATCGGTTGCGCGAGCTTCTCAACTGGCGGCACCGCTGCCTCAGGAGGACGACCCATGTTCGATTTTCGCGACCTGTTCCAATGGGAACGCTTCATTACCCCCTCGATTATCAAGCTTTTCTACTGGCTCGCGGTCGGCATTTCGGCTCTATTCGGCCTCTCCGGCATCGTATCCGGCCTCACGCTGATGGCGCTCAGTCCGCTCGCCGGCTTGTTCTGGATCCTCGCCAGTCTAATCGGGGTGGTGATCGGCGTGATCTTCGCGCGCATCATCGCCGAGTTCGTGCTGATCATGTTCCGTATCAACGAACATCTCGGCGCGATCCGCCAGCGCGGACAACAGATGTGACGCTCGGACTCAAGTCGCAAATCTGAAGTGCATGACGTCGCCGTCGGCGACCACATAGGATTTGCCCTCGAGCCGCATCTTGCCTGCCTGTTGCGCGCCCGCTTCACCGCCGAGCGCGACATAATCGTCGTAGGCGATGGTCTCGGCACGGATGAAGCCGCGCTCGAAGTCCGAATGAATGACGCCGGCCGCCTGCGGCGCCTTCGTGCCACGCGTCACGGTCCAGGCTGCCGCCTCCTTCGGGCCGGCGGTGAAATAGGTGATCAGATTGAGGAGCGCATAGCCGGCGCGGATCAACCGGTCGAGGCCCGGCTCCTCGAGGCCGATCGAAGCCAGGTATTCAGCGCGCTCCTGCGGCGGCAGTACGGCGATTTCTGCCTCGATTTTCGCCGAGATCACCACACAAGCCGCACCCTCCTCCCGCGCCCGCTCCTCGACCCGGCGCGAAAAGTCGTTGCCGATCGCGGCGGCGGCCTCGTCGACGTTGCACACGTAAAGCACCGGAATGGCGGTCAGCAGGCCCAGCATGCGAAAGGTCTTCTCCTGCTCCGGCTTTCGCTCCACCAACCGCGCCGGCTTGCCCTCACGCAAGAGCGCGAGTGCCCGGTTGACAAGATCGAGCGTCTCCTTGGCCTCAACGGCGTCCTTGTCGGTTCCCTTGGCTTTCTTGGCGAGGCTCTCGACTCGCCGCTCCAGGCTGTCGAGGTCCGCGAGCATCAACTCGGTCTCGATTGTTTCGATGTCGGCGATCGGGTCGATGGCACCTGCGACATGGGCAACGTCGGGATCGACGAAGCAACGCACCACGTGCGCGATGGCATCGACTTCACGCACATGCGCGAGAAATTGGTTGCCCAGACCTTGGCCCTTGGAGGCGCCGCGCACGAGGCCGGCGATATCGACGAAGGTGAGCCGCGTCGGCTTGATTTTGGCGGACTCGGCGAGCTTCGCGAGCACGTCGAGACGTAGATCGGGCACCATGACCTCGCCAACGTTCGGCTCGATGGTGCTGAACGGATAGTTCGAGGCCTGCGCCGCCGCCGTCGCCGTCAGCGCGTTGAACAGCGTCGACTTACCGACGTTCGAAAGGCCGAGAATGCCGCATTTGAAGCCCATGACGTTCTCTGATCGATGTAGGCCCGCATGTCACTCGTCGGGCTGCTCGGGCTCGTTAGTTGCCAAAAATCCCTTGGCCTGCATGCCCACATGCACCTTGTTCTGGAAACTCGCGTCCTGGCCTTTCGCCAACAGCTCGGCGTTGTCCGCGATGACCGCGCATAGGGCCTCCACCCAAGGCCGCTCGTTTTTGCCAAAGTCGCTGAGCACGTACCCTTCAACCAGGCTCTTCACGCCCGGATGCCCGACGCCGATACGCACACGCCGATAGTCATTGCCGATGTGGGCGGAGATCGAGCGCAGCCCGTTATGGCCGGCGATGCCGCCGCCGGTCTTGACCCGCACCTTGCCGGGCGCGAGGTCGATCTCGTCGTGGAACACCACAATGTCCGAGAGGCCGAGCTTGTAAAAATGCGCGGCTTCGGCGACCGCGCGGCCCGACTCGTTCATGTATGTGCCGGGCAGCAGCAGCAGCGCGCGCTCGCCGCCCAGCGGTCCTTCCGCCGATACGCCCTGAAAGCGCCGCCGCCAGGGACCGATGCCGTTGCGCTTGGCGATCGCGTCGAGCGCCATGAAACCGATGTTGTGTCGATTGCCGGCGTACTGCGAACCGGGATTACCGAGCCCGACGAGGAGCAGCATGAAGTCCTGTCCGTGCGGTCATGCCCGCGCCAGTGGGCATCCAGGAATCTCGGACGAGATCGACGCAGCGGGCGTTTCCCGCATCGCGCAAGATTTCCGGATGCCGGTGTGCACGATGACAGGAAGTGTCGTTATTTCTTCTCCGCGGCCGGAGGCTTCTTCTCTGCCGCCGGCGCGGCGGCACCGGCAGCAGGAGCGCCGGCGGCCCCCGGAGCGCCCGCGGCCGGAGCCGCACCAGGTGCTGCGCCCGGAGCCGCGCCTTCGGGAGCAATCCCGGCCTCCGCGGCGGCGGCCGCGGCGGCCGCTGCGGCGGCGGCAGCTTCCGCCGCCGCCTTCATCTCTTCCGCGTAGCCTGACGGCGGCACGATGGTGACCAAGGTATCGTCCAGCCTGCCGACGACGCGCACGTTCGGCGGCAGCGTCACCTCGTTCAGGTGCTTCGAATAATTGATTTCCAGTCCCGAGACGTCGACGTCGATGGATTCCGGGATGTGCTCGGGCGAGCACACGACTTCCACCGCGTGGGTGACGATGTTGACGGTGCCGCCGCGTTTGACACCCGGTGCTTGATCGGCGTTGATGACGTGCACCGGAATACGCACTCGGATTTGCGCCCCCTCGCCCAGCCGCAGGAAGTCGACATGCACCGGCAGGTCCTTCACCGGATCGAGCTGAAAGTCGCGCGGAATGACACGCTGTTTGGTGCCGTCGATCTCCAGCTCGTAGATGGTCGTGAGAAAGCGGCCGGCATAGATGCGCTGCTTGAGATCGGCGTGATCCACGGACACGTTGAGCGGCGGTTTGCCGTCGCCGTAGACCACGCCCGGCACGCGGCCGACGCGACGCTCGGCGCGAGCGGCGCCCTTGCCAGTGCGCGAACGCGTCACCGCCGTCATCTGTTTGACGCTCGCCATGGTGCAAATCCTCTTGCAACAAAGGCCGCCGAGACGCTGCGGCCCATTCTCCTACCAGCTCGCTCCTAGGGTTCTGGGCCGCAGCAATGCGCGGCCGGGGCGCCGCGCCGGCGGTTCGCGCGTTATAGCGATCGGGCGAGAGAAAGACAAGAATGCGCGACGGCCCGCGTTGCGCAGAAAACGACCGCAATCCAAGTGCTTATGGGTTGCCAGATCCAAGCTTGGCCTCGAGTGCGGCAATGCGCGCCTTCAAGGCCTCGTTTTCCTCACGCGCGAGGCGCGCCATTTCCTTGACGGCCTCGAATTCCTCGCGCTTGACCACCTCGAGGTCGCGCAGGATGCGGTCGGCTTGGTTGCGGAATATGGTGTCGAACTCGCGTCGCACGCCCGACGCGACGCCGGCCGCGTCGTTCATGAGCCTCGCCATTTCGTCGAAGAAACGGTTGGTGGTCTGGGTCATCGCTGGTCTCGGGTTCGAATTCAAATCGCCCACAACAATGGACACGGTTTGCTCCGCCCGCAAGGGCGATCAGAAACGCGCCACTTATATCAATCAGTGCGGCTCGGATCTTTCGGCCCGGCCCGCTGATAAGGTACGAGCCCGCCCGCTTGACTTCGCCGGCTCGCTGCCCGCATCACCCCTGTTGCGCGAATAGCCCGATGTCAGTTTATGCCCTCCCGTTCCCTGCGATCGACCCCGTGCTCGTCAGCTTCGGGCCGATCGCCGTGCGCTGGTATGCGCTCGCCTACATCGTCGGCATACTCTTGGGCTGGCTCTATGCACGCGCGATCATCCGTCGCGAGCGCCTCTGGGCCTCGCCGGTACCCATGACCGTGAGCGATTATGACGACTTCGTGCTGTGGGTGACGCTCGGCATTATCCTGGGCGGGCGCATCGGCTACGTGCTGTTCTACAATCCGAGCTATTTCGCCGCACATCCGCTGGAGAGCTTCCAGCTCTGGAAAGGCGGTATGTCGTTTCACGGGGGCTTTCTCGGCTGCGTGCTGGCCGTCGTCTTGTTTGCGCGCTATCGCGGCCTATCCATACTCTCGCTCGGGGACATCACCTGTGCGGCGGGCACGATCGGGATCTTTCTCGGACGCATCGCCAATTTCATCAACGGCGAGCTTTGGGGCCGGCCCACCGACGTGCCGTGGGCGATGGTGTTTCCGACCGGCGGGCCCTTGCCGCGCCACCCGAGCCAACTGTACGAGGCCGCGCTCGAAGGTCTGCTGCTGTTCGCGCTGCTCACTGCCTTCATCCGCGCTGGCGCGCTCAAGCGACCAGGTTTCGTCCTCGGCGCTTTTACCTTCGGCTATGCCCTCGCGCGCTCGATTTGCGAGCAGTTTCGTGAGCCGGATCCCCAGCTCGGATTCCTGTGGGGCGGCTTGACCATGGGCACGCTACTGTCGCTACCGTTGATGCTTGCGGGCATCGCCCTCATGGCGGCGGCCTTGCGCAAGGAGGCGGCGCGCCGGACATGACGGAGATTGCCCCGCTCGAAGCGGAGATTCGGCGACGCATTGCGGTCGGCGGCCCGATGTCCGTGGCGCAATACATGGAGCTTTGCCTCACCGATCCCGAGCGGGGTTACTACGCGACGCGCGACCCGTTCGGCGCGGCGGGCGATTTTACGACCGCGCCCGAGATCAGTCAGATGTTCGGCGAGCTTATCGGGCTGTGGGCGGCCGCGACCTGGCGGGCGATGGGGTCGCCGGGAAATTTCAGCCTGGTGGAGCTTGGGCCAGGCCGCGGCACCATGATGGTCGACGTGCTGCGGGCAGCTAAGGTGGTGCCGGACTTCCGCGCCGCGATCGATCTTCATTTGATCGAGATTAGCCCGGCGCTGGAGCATCTGCAGCGCCAGGCTTTTGGCGGCGGCAACCCTCCGGTATCTTGGCATCGCTCGATCGATGACGTTCCCGACCGGGCGCTGATCGTGCTCGCCAACGAATTCTTCGACGCGCTGCCGGTCCATCAGGCGGTCATGTGCGCCGATGGCTGGCACGAGCGGGTGATCAAGATCGGCGAGGACGACAAGCTACATTTCAGCATCGATCGTGATCCGATCCCGCTGTTCGACAAGCTTCTGCCAAGAAGGTTGCGCGCAGCCAAGATCGGCGAGATCTTCGAGTGGCGTGCCGACAACATCGCGCTCGAGATCGGCCGACGCGTCGCGCGCCGCGGCGGCGCCGCGCTGATCATCGACTACGGCCACACGGAGAGCGCGATCGGGGATACGCTGCAAGCCGTCGGAGGACACCAATTCGCCGAGCCGCTGCTGACGCCAGGCCTCGTCGATCTCACCGCGCACGTTGATTTTGAGGCGCTGGCGCGGGCAGCCGAAGGTATGGGCGCGAGAGTGCACGGGCCCGTGCCGCAGGGCGAGTTCTTGCGCGAGCTCGGGGTCGAGGAGCGCGCGGCGGCGCTCAAGGCGGCCGCGCCGCCCGAGTACGCCGATGCGATCGACGCCGCGCTGGTGCGTCTCACCAGCGAGGATCGCACCGGAATGGGCCGTCTGTTCAAGGCCATCGCGGTGGCCGACCCGAGGCTCGAGCGCCTGCCCGGCTTCGAACCGTGAGAGTGCGAACAATGCCGGCAGAAAATTCTCGCGAGCAAACCGGACACGAGACAATGGCAGGCATGCTGCAGGCCGATTCGCTCCGCGCGCTCGAGCGCGTCCGCCACGCCTTCTTCACCCGTGAGGGCGGCGTCTCCGAGGGAGTCTATGCCAGCCTCAACGGCGGCCCCGGCTCGGATGATGCAGCCGCCAACGTTGCCGAGAATCGTGCGCGCATGGCGGCGGCGCTCGAGGTCGCCGCGGATCGCCTGCTCACCGCCTATCAGGTCCATTCGCCGGAGGTGGTAACGATCGAGCGGCCGTGGCAGCCGCACGAGCGCCCCCGCGCCGATGCGATCGTGACGGCCGTGCCGGGCCTCGCTATCGGCGTCACCACCGCCGATTGCACGCCCGTCCTGTTTACCGACGCAACGGCTGGCGTCGTCGGCGCGGCCCATGCCGGTTGGCGCGGCGCGGCAAGCGGCGTCCTTGAAGCGACAATCGCGGCTATGGAGCGCTGCGGGGCGGACCGGGCCCGTCTTGCCGTTGCGCTCGGGCCGACCATCCGCCAGGCGAATTACGAGGTCGGCCCCGAATTCGTGACGCGCTTTACATCCGAGGACGCGGACAACGAACGCTTCTTCCGGCCGTCAACAAGGCCGTCGCACGCCCTGTTCGATCTCCCCGGCTACATCACAGCGCGCCTGAGCGCTGCCGGCATCCTGCGCATCGAGGATCTCGGCCATTGTACCTACGCCGATGCGGCTCGGTTCTTCAGCTATCGGCGCTCGACCCACCACCGTGAGCGCGACTACGGGCGCCACGTCAATGCCATCGCGCTCGCCGCGTAGGCGATCGGCGGAGCGCGTTGAAACGCCCTGTTCCCGAGCGGACCGTCGATCCGTCGTAGCGCACTCAATGGAGAAGGTGGCCTGCTCGCAAGCTCTGATGGCGGCACTTGCAGCGCCAGGCCGCAGCCGATCGTGGATAAGCGGAAGGACAAGCCCACGCGGTTGGGACCGGGCTCGAAGCAGTTGAATTATCGGGACAACTGCCGTTCTGCCTTGCCGGTCATATTGCCAGCCTTGCCGCCTCCTTGTTATCAGGGCGCCGCGAGCGCGCGAAGCCTCTCGCCTGGAGACAGCGATGCGGCCCAATAACGGAGCAATCAAGCTTGTGGCCGGCAACTCCAACCCTGCGCTTGCCGACGCGATTGCCGCCTACCTCGCGACCCCGCTGACCAAGGCGGTGGTGCGCCGCTTCGCCGACATGGAAATCTTCGTCGAAATCCAGGAAAACGTGCGCGGCACCGACGTTTTCGTCATCCAGTCGACCTCGTTCCCGGCCAACGACAATTTGATGGAGTTGCTCATCATCATCGACGCGCTGCGACGCGCGTCGGGGCGGCGCGTCACGGCGGTCATTCCCTATTTCGGCTATGCCCGACAGGACCGCAAACCGGCGCCGCGCACGCCGATCTCGGCCAAGCTTGTATCCAACCTGATCACCCGCGCCGGCGCCGATCGCGTCATGACGCTTGATCTCCACGCCGGGCAGATTCAGGGATTTTTCGACATCCCGACCGATAATCTCTACGCCGCGCCGATGATGGTGCGTGACATCAAGGAGCGTTTTGATATCAGCAAGGTGATGGTGGTCTCGCCCGATGTCGGCGGCGTCGGCCGCGCCCGCGGGCTCGCCAAGCGCATCAACGCGCCGCTCGCGATCGTCGACAAACGACGCGAGCGCGCCGGCGAGTCCGAAGTCATGAACGTGATCGGCGAGGTCGAAGGCTATACCTGCATCTTGGTCGACGACATCATCGATTCCGGCGGAACCGTTGTGAACGCCGCCGATGCGCTGTTGGACCAGGGTGCGACGGAAGTCTACGCCTATATCACCCACGGCGTGCTCTCCGGCGGCGCAGTCGCCCGCATCACCGCCTCGCGGCTCAAGGAGCTGGTCATCACCGACTCGATCCAGCCCACGCAGGCGGTCAAGGTCGCCCGCAATATCCGCACGCTCTCGGTCGCCAGCCTGATCGGCGAGGCCATCGGCCGCACCGCGGCCGAAGAGTCGGTATCGAGCCTATTCGACTGACAGGACTCGGGAAATCAGGACGGGGCGAGTCGGGACAAACTGCCGACCGCTCGTCTGCAGTTGGCCGAACCTGTGGAGAAACGACTCCACCGCGGCGAGATATCCACCAAACACTCGCCGCGACAGAGCTCGATTGTGCTTTAGCCACTGGAATCAGTGGGGTTATATTCGAGTCACCAAGTGATTCGCCCCGGATCACTGAGCTCCACCGGGGACTGCTCAGCAGCGGCGTGGTGTGCGTGCGCCCGAGTGTGCGCATCCCGTGTCCAGGGTGGAGAGCAAGTATGGCCCTCATCGAATTTGCCGAACAGCCCCATGGCAATCCGCTCGAGGTGGTGGAGCGGGTGGCTGCCACCAACGGCTGGTCGTTCGAGCGCGCGGGCGAGGACGAGATCACCATTGTGGCCACGGGGAAATGGACCGATTACCAGGTTTCCTACACCTGGATGCTGGACATCGAAGTGCTGCATCTCGCCTGCGCCTTCGAACTGAAAGTGCCGGAACGCTGCCGCGGCGAGGTGCAGCAGCTCATCTCGCTGATCAACGAGCAGATGTGGATCGGCCATTTCGATCTGTGGACCCACGACGGGTTGGTTATGTACCGCCACGCACTGATGCTCACCGGCGGCGTCGAAGCATCGGGCCGGCAGTGCGAGGCATTGCTGGCGACGGCGCTCGATGCTTGCGAGCGGTATTTTCCCGCGTTCCAATTCGTGGTGTGGGCGGGAAAGCCGGCACGCACGGCGCTCGACGCCGCCATGTTCGATACGCAAGGACAGGCGTAAGCTCCGCGACCCCGCTCACGTCCTCGCGGACGTGACCCATGCAAGAATGAAGCAGGGGGAACCCGGACCAGCCCGGACCCACGCGGGCACGAGCGCAGAGTATGAGTTCAGCAGCGAATCCGCACACCATGGCGCGCCCACTGGCCGGCCTGTCCAAGACCATCTTGCTCGCCGGCGCCGGCAAAATGGGGGCTGCCATGCTGGAAGGCTGGGTGGCGCTCGGGCTTTCTCCCGCGAACATCGCGGTAATCGAACCGCAACCTAGCCCAGACATTACGGCGCTGACCGAGCGCGGCCTGCGCCTCAATCCGCCCCGCGATTCGGTCGGCGACATCGCCGCCGCGGTCGTTGCGGTCAAGCCGCAGATCGCGCCTGAGCTCTTGCCCGCCCTGGCGCCGTTCGTGGCTGGCGCGACCGTGGTCCTCTCCATCATGGCCGGCCGGACATTGCGGTTCCTTGCGGACAACTTGCCGGGTGCCGCGCTCGTTCGTGCCATGCCGAACACCCCGGCCGCGATCGGCCGCGGCATAACAGTCGCGATCGCAAACCCGCGCGTCTCGCCCGAGCAGCGCGCGCTCGTCGATGCGCTGCTGTCAGCGGTCGGCGCGGTCGAATGGATCACGGACGAGGCGCTCATGGACGCGGTCACCGCCCTTTCCGGCTCGGGACCCGCCTACGTGTTCCTGCTCGCCGAGGCCATGGCGCGCGCCGGCACCGCCGTCGGCCTGCCGCCGACGCTTGCCGCCAGGCTCGCGTGCGCCACGGTCGCCGGCGCCGGCGAGCTCCTCAATCGCTCGCCCCTCGATGCCGCAACTTTGCGGCAGAACGTCACGTCGCCTGGCGGCACCACCGCCGCCGCGCTCGAAGTCCTGATGGCGGAGGACGGCCTCGAACGCCTGATGACAGCCGCCATCGCCGCCGCGACCAAGCGCTCGCGCGATCTCGCTGGGTGAACCATTCGCTCGGCGCTTCGTTGAGCTAAAGTCGTACGTCTGTCGGCGCCTCGTGCAGCACCGCGTCGCAAGGGTTACGGCCCTGGAATACGAGGGGATGCCGGCCTAGATTGGATCCTACGAAAAAACGCTCAGGAGTTCGGCCATGGCTCGCAAAGCTTCGCGCAAGTCAGCTGCCCGTCCCACTTCGCGCGGCAGCAAATCCGAGCGCGAGCGGATCATCGAAGCTTTCATGGCACTTCTGGCCGAAAAGCCTATCGAGCGTATCGACTTTGCCGAGATCGCCAAATCAGCGCACGTATCGCTCTCCGATCTGCGCGGCATATTCGCTTCGACGCTCGCCATCCTCGCCGCGCAAATGCGAGAGATCGACCGCGCGGTGCTCGCGGGCGGCGATGCGGAGCTTACGGACGAGCCGCCGCGCGAGCGCCTGTTCGATGTGCTGATGCGCCGCCTTGAAGTGCTCGCGCCGCATAAAGCCGCGGTGCGCTCGCTGATGCGCTCGGCCAGCCGCAATCCTGGCCTGGCCTTCGCCCTGAATTCGCTTTCCGTGCGCTCGCAGCAATGGATGCTGACCGCCGCCGACATCGCTGCCTCCGGCCCACGTGGCATGATGCGTGCCCAAGGACTCGCGCTGCTGTTCGCATCGGTGCTGCGGACCTGGATCGACGACCAGGATCGAGGCCTTGCCCGCACTATGGCGGCGCTCGACCGCGCGCTCGCACGCGGACAGCGCTGGTCGGGCTTGCTTGATGACCTGTGCCAGATTCCCGCTTCCGTTTGCCGCCTGCGCCCGCGGCCGCGGCGCGGCAGCGACGAAGAAGATACGGTTGCGGCCTAGATCGGCACCCGCACTGTCGCGCGCAATCCCCCGAGCGGACTGTCCGACAACATAATATCGCCGCCGTGGGAGCGGGCGATGTCGCGCGCGATGGCAAGCCCGAGCCCGGTGCCGCCTTCGTCCTGATTGCGCGCATCGTCGAGTCGCAAGAACGGCTTGAACACCTCTTCGCGCAGATGCGGCGCGATGCCTGGACCGTCGTCGTCCACGGTGACCGTGAGCCACCGGTGGTCGCGATGGCCGGTAATCGAGATCGACGGCGCATGCCGCGCGGCGTTGGCCACGAGATTGCCAAGGCAGCGCTTGAACGCGGCCGGCCGCACCGTGACGATCGGGTGGCCGTGGAAGTACACACTCGATTTGTGACCGTTGCGCTCGGCGTCGGTCTTGAGCTCTTCGAGGAAGGCGCCCATGTCCGTCGGCGCCGACTGTTCGCCCGAATCCCCGCGCGCGAATGCGAGATAAGCTTCCAGCATGCGGCCCATCTCGTCGACGTCCTTTTTCATCGCCTCGACCTCGGGGCTCTCGCCGATGAGGGCAAGCTCGAGCTTGAAACGGGTGAGGATGGTGCGCAGGTCGTGCGAAACTCCCGCCAGCATCGCGGTGCGCTGCTCCAGCGCGCGCTCGATCCGGCGCTTCATCTCGACGAATGCCACCGCAGCACGTCGAACCTCGCGCGCACCGCGCGGCCGGAAGTCGGGCACTTCGCGCCCTTTGCCGAAGCTTTCAGCCGCGTCCGCCAGCCGCAGAATCGGTCTGATCTGGTTGCGCAGGAACAGCACCGCCACGGTGATCAGCACCAGTGAGGTGCCGACCATCCACGCCAGAAAAATGTGCGAGTTGGAGACATAAGCGGCGCGGCGGGGCGCGAAGACACGCATCACGTCATTGTCGAGCTTGATGCGGATCTCGAGTAGTGCCGAGCGACCGACCGTGTCGATCCAGAACGGCCGGCCGATCTGCTTTCTGACCTCGTCAGACAATGCCTGATCCACGAGCGAGAAGAACGGCTTCGGGCCCGGAGGCGGCAACTCGGTGACCGGCAGAAAGTCGACCACCAGACCGAGCTTGTCTTGCGCGATGCGGCGCACCAGCGCATGGTCCTGGGGAAGCGCCTTGTCGATCTCGATCAACGTGGCGATGTCCTGCACCACGCCGGCGGAGAGCCGCTGCGTGACCGCATTGTAGTGTCGCTCCATGAACATGAAGGCGACGACCGATTGCAGCACCACCATGGGCGCAATAATGATCAACAACGCGCGCGCGTAGAGGCCTTTCGGCATGACCCCTTTCAGCGTGACGCTGGTACGGTCGTAGAGCTCGTAACCGCGGCTCGCCGCCGAGCGGAGCGCGCTCAGGCTCGAGCGCAGCGCGGCTATGCCGACATCGAGCGTGGTCATGGCGAGGTTACCAGGCGATATCCGATCCCGCGCACCGTTTGCACCAGAAGCGGATTGGTCGGATCCCGCTCGATCTTGCGGCGCAAGCGATTGACCTGCACATCGACGGCGCGCTCCCCGATCGCGCCGTCATTGCCGGCGAGCGTTTGCCGCGCGACCGTCTCACCAGGCGTCGCCGCGAGCAGGCGCAGCATTTCGCGCTCGCGATCGGTGAGCCGCACGACCTCTTCGCCGCGCTTGAGCTCGCCGCGGACGAGGTGGAACCGGAACCCACCGAAGCGCACCGATTCCGGTACCGGAGCCGCGGCCGGGCGGGCGCGCCGTAGAATACCGGCAATCCGCAGGGAGAGCTCTCTCGGCTCGAATGGCTTGCTCACATAGTCGTCAGCGCCGATGGTCAAGCCCTCAATACGGCTATGCGCTTCGTCGCGGGCGGTGAGCATGATGATCGGCACGCTCGAGGACGCGCGCAGGTCGCGGGCGAGATCGAAGCCGGTCTCTCCGGGCATCATGACATCGAGGATCAACAGGTCGAAGCGCAGGCCGCCAAGCTTGGCGCGCGCGTCCGCGGCCGTTTCCGCGGTGGTGACGCGATAACCCTCGGCGAACAAGAAACGCGAGAGCAGGTCACGGATGCGGCGGTCGTCGTCCACCACCAGCAAATGCGGCGCGTCGTCGGGAAGAGCCGCCGATGCCGTGCTCACGGCTCGCATGGCGGCCTCGGCTCAGCCACGCGCCCGCCGCGCGCGGTCGGCGCGCGCGATGAAACGCAGCACAGTGTCGCGGTGCTCGGCGTTGAGCATCGCGGTCAGAAATCGGCAGGCGGTGTCGTGGGCGTTCGGCCCCATCTCGGAGAGAGCCCGCACGATCCGGGCGGTTTGCAGGCCGGCGAGTTTCATCGCCAAGCTTTCCCCTTTGGTAGCGACGTAGAGCAGACGCTGGCGCCGATCGTTCACCCCCTCCTTTTGCACGACATAGCCCTGGTCGATGAGCTGCTTGAGCACCCGGCCGAGCGACTGTTTGGTGATTTTCAGAATGTCGAGCAGTTCCGCAACCTTCATGCCGGGATTGCGGTTGACGAAATGCAGCACCCGGTGATGCGCTCGGCCGAAGCCCAACTTCGACAGCACGTCGTCGGGGTCGCCGATGAAGTCCCGATAAGCAAAAAACAGAAGCTCGATGATCTCCCAGATAGGCTCCTGCGCGCGAGGCGCCCCTTGCGCGCTGGACAAGGCCCGGTCGGCTGCAACTGGAATGTTTAGGTCAGCCATATTGACATATTTGGGTCAGATTGTTAGCCGATAGCCGGCCACCACGAAAGGATCGTACCCGCGGCCTCGCTCCGAACCGATTGCACCCACGGCGCGCGCGCTCTCATGGGTGGGCCGAAACATACCGGGTGTCGCTCGGCGACGCAAAAGTATAAGGACAGAATCGCCATGGCAGAGAAACCTTATGACCGCCTCGAGGGGGTGATCTGGTACGACGGCAAGCTCGTGCCCTGGGGCGAAGCCACGCTCCATGTGCTCTCCCATGGTTTGCATTACGCCAGCTCCGTGTTCGAGGGGGAGCGCGCCTATGGCGGCGAAATCTTCAAGTGCACGGAACACTCGGAGCGGCTGAAGCGCTCGGCCGAGCTGCTCGACTTCGACATCCCCTACTCGGTCGCCGAGATCGATGCGGCCAAGCGCCTGGTGCTGGAAAAAAACGGACAAACCGACGCCTATGTGCGACCGGTGTCATGGCGCGGCTCGGAGATGATGGGCGTCTCGGCGCAGAACAACAAGATCCACTTTGCCATCGCAACCTGGCAATGGCCGAGCTATTTCGACCCGGTGCAGCGCTTGAAGGGCATCAGGCTCGACCTCGCCGACTATAGGAGGCCGGACCCGAAGACCGCGCCTGCGCGCGCGAAGGCCGCCGGCCTCTACATGATCTGCACCATTTCCAAGCATATCGCCGAGCGCAAAGGCTATGCCGATGCCATGATGCTGGACTGGCAAGGCCGCGTCGCGGAATGCACCGGCGCCAACATTTTCTTCATCAGGGACGGCAAGATTCACACGCCGATTGCCGATTGCTTCCTCGACGGCATCACCCGCCGCACGGCCATCGAGCTGGCGAAGAAGCGCGGCATCGAGGTGATCGAGCGGCGCATCATGCCCGAGGAGCTCACGCAGTTCTCCGAGTGCTTCATCACCGGCAGCGCCGCCGAGGTCACGGCCGTATCGGAGATCGCGCAGTGGAAGTTTACGCCGGCCGCCATCACCGAGCAGCTCATGGCCGATTACACCGCCGAGGTGCAGCCGAAGGGCAAGAAGAAGGCGGCTTAGATCACTCTGCCGCGCGGCGCGGTGTCCAGCGATCAGCGAGGACGTCGTCCGACTGCTTGGCCTCGACCCAGATCTTGCCCCCTGGCCGTCCGCCACCGGCAAACTCGACCTGCTTCCAGAACGGGGCACGCGTTTTCAGATAGTCCATCAGGAACTCGGCGCCGGCGAAAGCATCCTGACGGTGAGCGGCGGCGGTGACGACGAGGACGATGTCTTCGCCGGGCTCAAGCCGGCCAAAGCGGTGGATCACCGCGACTCCGAGCAGCGGCCAGCGCCGCTCGGCCGCCTCGACGTGACGCACGATCTCGGCCTCGGCCATTCCCGGATAATGCTCAAGCGTCAAAGCCGCAAGCGGGGCACCCGCCTCGTCCTGCCGGCATATACCGGTAAACGTGACCACGGCGCCGACATCGCCGCGACCGCGGCGGAGCTTGGCCGCCTCGCTCGCGGCATCGAACGGCTCGCGCTGCAGTCGGACGGTGGCGGCCATCTGCATTTTTCCGGCCTGTCCTAGCGCTAGCCCCCCGTCATCGGCGGGAAAAACGCGATCTCGCGCGCCCCCAAAATGGCCGCGTCTGGCCTGACGTGGGCGCGATCGATCGCCGCGCGGACCACGTTGGGATTTTCGAAGGCGTGGGCGTATTCCTCGCCGCGCTGGGTGAGCCAGCCCATGAGGTCCGCGACCGTGGCAACGCCCGGGGGCGGCTCGATCTCCTCTTCGGGCTTGCCGATGCGCTCGCGAACCCAGGCAAAATAGCGAAGTTTCAACGCTCAATCCTCGGTGAGGTGACGCACGCCGGCGCGGAAATAATCCCAGCCGGTGTAGAGCGTCAGCAATGCCGAGAGCCAGAGAAGGGCGAGCCCGATCGGCGTCACCACCGGCACGACCGCATCGCCCGCCTTACCGGCGATGAGAAAACCGACGGCGACGAGTTGCAGCGTCGTCTTCCATTTGGCGAGCTGCGTGACCGGCACGCTAACCCGCAACTCGGCAAGGTATTCGCGCAGGCCCGAGACCAGAATCTCGCGACAGAGAATGACGATCGCCGCCCACAGCGACCAGCCACGGATGGTCCCGTCGGCAGCCAACATCAATAAACAGGAGGCCACCAAGAGCTTGTCCGCGATCGGATCGAGCATGCGGCCGAAGGCGGATTGCTCGCCCCGTTTACGCGCGTAATACCCGTCGAGGGCGTCGGTCACTCCCGCGCTGATGAAGATGAGAACGGCGACCCAGCGCAGCCACAGCCCCCCTTGCAGAATATCCTGCCAATAAAGGCAGGCCACGACCGCCGGCACCGCCGCGATGCGGGCATAGGTCAGCAGATTTGGCACCGCGAGCTGCCGCGGCGAAACCTGGCGCGAGGTGACTGTATTCATGGATCGAAGGAATACCTTTCCCGCGCCCGCGTCAAACAGGAATGCCGGCGGCGCCCCATCGTCTTACCGCCTCCGGCACCGGGCATAAGCGCGAAAACGCGTCGCCGGTTCCCAGCATCAGATATGGCGAGATCTTGGGATCTGCACGCCCGGCCGGGCCGATAGTCTTGGCTGTGCTTACGGCATTATCCCGCGCGCTCGTGGAAAAAGTCGTAGATCTTCCGCGCGGTCTCTGCACTGATCCCGGGCACTTTGGCGAGATCGGCTGGCGCCGCACGCTCGATGGCTTTGAGCGTTCCGAAATGGTGGAGCAGCGCGCGCTTGCGGGTCGGGCCGATCCCGGGGATCTCCTGTAATCCTGCTTCGCGTAGATCGCGGCGGCGGCGAATGCGATGCGAGCCGACCGCGAAGCGATGCGCCTCGTCGCGCAGCCGTTCGACGAAATAAAGCACCGGATCGCGCGGCTTGAGTTTGAATGGGTCGCGCCCGGGCAGGAAAAAGGTCTCCACGCCCGCGTCCCGATCCGCGCCCTTAGCAATGGCAATGAGCGGCACATCAATGATGCCGAGGCCGGTCAGCGTTTCCTGCGCGGCAGTGAGCTGACCGCGGCCGCCATCGATGATGACAAGATCAGGCCACGGCGAATCGTTGTCCCCATCCGAGCCGCCTGCGATGTCGAGGGGCGCGCCGGCCTGCGCTGCTGGGCTCAGCGCGCCAGGCATGGCCCGCGGCGCCTCGTTCATCAAGCGCTTGAAGCGCCGGCTCAAGACCTCCCGCATCATCGCGAAATCATCGCCGGGCGCGAGGTCAGCGGTACGCATGTTGAACTTGCGGTACAGGTTTTTCTGGAATCCCTCCGGGCCGGCGACGATCATCGCGCCGACCGCGTTGCTGCCCTGGATGTGGCTATTGTCGTAGACCTCGATACGTCGTGGGGGTCCCGCCAGACCGAAAATCTCGGCCAGCACTTCGAGGAGCTTGCGCTGGGACGAGCTCTCGGCAAGCTTGCGCGCCAGCGCCTCGCGCGCATTGGCGAGCGCGTGATCGACCAGGTCCTTTTTCTCGCCCCGCTGAGGAACGCTCACCTCGATCTTGTGTCCGCTCTTGGTGGATAAGGCTTCAGCGAGTAGCGCGCGCTCCTCGATCTCGTTCGAGACGAAGATGGTGCGGGGAACAGGCTTGTCATCGTAGAATTGAGCAAGAAACGCGCCCAACACCTCGCCGGCTGCGAGCGAGCGATCAGCCTTGGGGAAATAGGCGCGATTGCCCCAGTTCTGCCCGGTGCGGAAAAAGAAGACCTCCACGCAGTTGAAGCCGCCGGCCTGATGGACGGCGAAAACGTCGGCCTCCTCCACACCGCGCGGATTGATGCCCTGATGGGACTGCACCGCCGACAGGGCGGCGAGACGGTCGCGGTAAATGGCGGCGCGTTCGAACTCGAGCGCGGTGGAGGCCTTCTCCATCTCCGCTGCCAACGCATCTTTCACGGCTTGGCTCTTGCCCGAGAGGAAGGCGTTGGCTTCGCGCACGAGCTTGCCGTAGTCGGCAAAATCGATCTCGCGCGTGCAGGGGCCGGAGCAGCGTTTGATTTGGTAGAGAAGACAGGGGCGCGTGCGGCTCTCGAAGAACGCGTCCGAGCACGAGCGCAGCAGAAAGGCGCGCTGGAGGGCCGTGATTGTGCGGTTGACCGCCCATACCGAAGCGAACGGACCGTAATAATTGCCGTCGCGGCTGCGCGCGCCGCGATGCTTGAGAATTTGCGGCGCCCAGTGATCGGCGGTGATGAGGATATAAGGAAACGATTTGTCGTCCCGCAGCAGCACGTTGAAACGCGGGCGCAGCCGCTTGATCAGATTGGCTTCCAGCAGCAGCGCCTCGGTCTCGGTCGCTGTGGAAACGAATTCGAGCGCCGCCGTTGCCGCGATCATGCGTTCGATGCGTGGCTCGTAGCCGGTCGGACGGGCATAGGCGATGATCCGTTTGCGGATGTTTTTCGCTGCGATAGACGCCGGGCGAGGCGGGCGCGAGCTTGGCATGACTGAGTATCACCGCGCGGCCCATTGCGAGCGGGCCGGCGGCAGCGGCAAGGTCGATCTCCGCTTCGAGCTCGGGCAGCGCCGATTCCTCGTCCTCCTCGCTCAGTTCGGTGACGGGATCGGTATCGTTTTTGGCGCCGTTCATGGTGCGAAGGTAAGGTCTTGGCGCCGCGACGGCCACCCGGCCCGAACGACCTCTCGCCCGCAACGTGGCCTTCGCGCGCGCCGTGCCGCGATGAGCCGCCCCAATGCGCAGGCCACCCGGACAGGTCAGTGCATTCTTCCGGCAGAGCGACCATGTGCCTGCTGAGGACAGGTGCTCGATAGCTGCAGGAGTAAGTACTTTTTAAGCTTTGTTTACCATCTCGAGTAGTCGTAAAGCATTTGTTCACTGTATTGATAAGTCATGTACGAGATAATTCGATTCAATTCTGCTGAAAGCTTGAGTGTGTCGTTCCTACACTAGACGAAAGAAAGATTAGGACTACTGTTTCGCCCAACTGCTGCAACTGGAGGCAGATCATGAATCGCGTTGTGATGGGGTGCGTTGGCCTATTGGCGCTGGCGGGAGGGTCGGCCGCCGCCGCCGATCTGCCGCAGTATTACCAGCCGGGACCGGCCTACAATCCGATCTATACCTGGACCGGCTTCTATGTCGGCATCAACGGCGGCGGCGGCTGGGGTCGCTCTCAGTGGGACGCCGTAGATACGTTCGACCTCTCGGGCGGCCTCATCGGCGGTACCATCGGCTACAACTGGCAGTTCGCCGGTGCCGTCATCGGCGCGGAAGGCGACATCGACTGGTCCGGCATCAAAGGGACGACGACGGTGCTGTGCGCGCCCGGTTGCGAGACGCGCAACAATTGGCTTGCCACTGCGCGCGGGCGCGTGGGCTATGCTTTCGACCGCTTCCTGCCTTACCTCACCGGCGGGCTCGCGCTCGGCGACATCAATGCTAACCGGCCGGGCTTTCCGGGCGGCAGCATCACCAATGCCGGCTGGACCGTCGGTGCCGGCCTCGAAGTCGGCCTGGTTAGCAATGTGAGCTTAAAGGCCGAGTACCTCTACGTTGATCTCGGCAGCTTCAATTGCGGGCTCAACTGCGCGCTCGCGCCCGGCGGCAACGTATCCTTCACCACGAGCATCTTTCGCGCCGGGGCGAACGTACGATTCTGACGTGCAATTACACGCAGCCTGAACGAGCCCCGGACGTCTCGGCCGGGGCTTTCGTTTGCATCCGGGCGAGGGTCCAGGCGGCGGCGCGATGCGCCGGCGATCCCCGGTAAGAGCCGACAATCGCGCGCGTGTCCGTCTGCGTGAGCCGCGCAATGCTCGAGCCAAGCTGCCTCTCGTGACGAGCCAGAATTTTTCGCTATGCCGGCGGCGCGGTCGCGGCGAAGGCTGGCACGCGCGCGGCGAAGCGGTCGAGCCAGGCGACGAGACGCGGATGATCGCGCCGCCATGTTCCTTCGAAACGGAAATCGCGATAGCCGAGCGCGCAAGCGAGCGCGATCTGTCCTACATCCGGCGGCGCCGAGAGCGCCGGCGGGGCGGCCTCGAGAGCGGCGAGCGCGCGGTTGACCTTGCCGGACTGATGATCGAGCCATTTCGGCTCGTGCCGCTCCGCCGGGCGAAAGCGGCCCTCGTAGACCGACAGGACCGAGGCATCCATCAGCCCGTCGGCCAGCGCCTGCAGGCGCAAGGCGGCGAACCGCGCGCCGGCATCGCTCGGCACGATGCGGCCGCCGCCGGCGCGATGATCGAGATAGTCGAGGATCACCCGCGAATCGAACAGCACCGTGCCATCCTCGAGCACGAGGGCCGGGATCTTTCCCAGCGGATTCTGCTGGCGCACGGTGTCACTGGCGTTCATTGTGTCGGCAGGCTCGATCGCGATCTCTCGCTCGAGCCCGAGCACGCTCGCGGCGATCCGCACTTTCCGGACGAACGGCGACGTGGGAGAGCTGCGCAGCGTCAACACGGTAGCATCAAGTCCTGGGACATTGCTGAGGGGTTAAGAATGCGCGGATGGCGGCTTGCGCCGCTGGCGCTCGAGCAGTGACGGGTCGTTTCGCCGGTCAGCCGGTGATGACGAGGTTGACGGCTTTCGGGCCCTTGCCCTTCTTGTCGGGCTCGACGTCGAAGGAGAGGCGCTGCCCCTCGCTCAACGATTTGAGCCCGGCCTGCTCGACCGCGGTGACGTGCACGAACACGTCGCGGCCACCGTCGTCGGGCTTGATGAAGCCGTAGCCGCGCTCGGCGTTGAAAAACTTGACCGTACCTGCCATGGCCATCGGGAAACTCCTTTCCCCGTGGTTGCTCCGCCGCCGACCAGAACGGCGCGGCGGCTCGGCCGGACATTCTCAAACGGGGAAAGCAGCGGCCTTACGGCCTCCGTTACTCCGCCGGCCCCCACAGGAGGCGGAACGTCAAAGCCAGCCCGATAAAAATAGGCCAATCCAGCGCTGTGGAAAAGTAGCGAAACTACCTTTCGCGGGCGAGCCAGTCGAGGCGATGAGCGCCGCCGGCCGGCGCGGAGAGGACAGCGGCAAGCTCCGGCAGCAGGATCGCAAGCTCAGCGGCGAGTGTCCACGGCGGATTGATCGCGATGAGTCCGCACGCGGCGAGCCGGCCCGGCTCGCGCGCGGTGATGCTGAGCTCGGCGCGCAAAATCTTTGGAATTGCGCTGTTGCGCAGGCGCCGCGCCAGCGCATCGGGCGCGGTGCGGTCCTTGATCGGGTACCAGACGAGATAAGTGCCGCTCGCCCATTTGCGGTATGCGGCCGCGAGCGTTGCTGGAAGCCGCGCGAAATCCCCGGCGTCTTCATAGGCCGGATCGACGAGCACCAGGCCGCGTCGCTCCTTCGGGGGCACGTAGGCGTTGAGCGCGGTCCAGCCGTCGATGGTCAGCGCCTTGCTGCACCGGTCTCCTGCGACATGGCGGGCAAGTGCCGCCGCGGCGCTCGGCTCGAGCTCGCAAGCGATAAGCCGATCTTGTAGGCGCAGGAAGGTCCTGACGAGCGCCGGCGAACCCGGGTAAGTGGTCAGCCGTCCCTCAGGATTGCAGGCCGCCACCGCATCGAGATAGGGCGCAAGGAGTGCACGAGCCGGCGCGGCAATCGACGCGCCAGCAAGCCGGGCGATGCCATCGCGCCATTCGCCGCTGCGCTGCGCCTCCTTGCCGGTGAGGTCGTAGTGCCCGGCGCCGGCATGGATGTCGAGGACGCGGAACGGCGCCGGCTTGCTACGCAGATGCACGAGGATGCGCGTGAGCACCGCGTGCTTGAGCACGTCGGCGAAATTTCCGGCGTGAAAGGCGTGCCGATAGTTCATGGCGCGCAGTCATGCGCGCAAATGCATTGCTGTAAAGGTGTGGAGGGTCGAGCCGTGCGAGCGGCTAAGTGGGCGCTCGGTTGGAAGAGCGGCACAGCGCGCGTGTAGAACGTCTCGGTGCACTCTGATCCAGGACCGCGCTGAACGGCGCGGGTCCCGGACCGCTTCACCCGCTACGCGCGCAATTGTCTCGCGCCGGGCCAGACACGCTAGCGCACCTCCGCAGCGCTTCCACCGCGCACCGGGGGCATCACGACCTGCTCGCGACGGCAGGCGCGCGCATCGATCTCGGGGCAGGCGCGGAAGCGCAGATCTTTGCCGAGGCAAATCCGAACCTCGCCCAAGCGCCGGCTGTCGCAAGTCACCGCGATCGCATCGCGGGTAAGCCCGGGATTGGCTTTGACGAAGGCCTCCTCGACCTCGTCCGGCGTCACGGTGAGAGTCGTGCTCGGCGCGATATAAGGGTCCGGAATCTTCACCAGCGCGCGCGCCTTGCGCACCGTTTCGAAGTAGGCGTTTGCGGAAAGCCCCGAGCAGGTGCCATGCCGGTCCCATTCGTTGAAGATCAGGCGTGGTGCCGGCATCAGATCGAGCATCGAGGAGATGATATTGCGGTCGAGCCGCGGCGCCGGCTGCTGGCAGAATTCCGGGAATCCCTTCTCGTATTGCGGCCAAAGCCCGTGCACCACGAAGGAGTAAGGTCGCGCGCCGCATTGCTGCTGGGGTGGTGTGCCGCGTTCGCCCGAGGCTTCGCAGAACGTCGGGGACCAGGAGAGCGAGAGCACGTAGTAATCGAACTGACCGGATTCGTTCTGGCGCCGATCCTGCGCAGCAACGACACCCATTCCGACTGTGAGCCACACCGCGACCGCGGCGAGCCCCACGCGACCGACATTGCCAACCATGGGGAACACTCCCGTCAAAACCGTAGGGACAATGCGCAAGAATACCATAGAGGCGCGAACATTTCAAGAACAAAACGGAAATAGAGCAGGATCGCGGCTGCGGCGCTGTCCGACGAAAGGAAGAAATAGCGCCCCTTATCCACCCGCTTACGGGCGCGCCATCTTGCAGGTGGGGTTGTAGGCCCAGTTGCGGTCGAGCCCGTCAATGCACCACTCGACGCCCCAGCTCGCGCCGATCATGCTGGCATCCTCGATGATGGAATAATGGATGACGTGCCTGCGGCCGTCCGAGATCTCGACGATGCCGCTGCAGTAGCGGCGTGGAATGGTCTGCGCGGCCCACGGGCGGAACGCGGTCTCCCGGATGTGCTCGAAATTGAGGATGCGCAGATCAGTCGCCCAGTACATGTTTTCCTTCTGGTTGAAGCGCGAGGCGATCCGCACCAGCGCGTCGCGGTAGTCGCACGGCGGCAGCTTGCCCTCGTATTCGGGGCCCGACATATAGAAATCCATCTCGAGCCAATTGGCGGCGCCGGCCGGCGCCGCCGGCAGCGCCAGCGCCGCGGCAAACGCGAAAGCGAGCACCCGCGCACGGCCGAACATGGATCAAGCTCCCCCACAGCGATCGCGTGACGTGGACGGTGATCCGCGAACGGCGGCGAAATCAAGGTGTCGGCCTGCTCGCGATCCAAGAAAGCGGCGACTGTGGCTTTGTGGCCACGCTTTGTCGGTTTCCTCGGCGTGCCGCCTTTGCAGGGGCGGTTGCCGTCTCTAAGCTTTGCCGAAAGGGGAGTCGCAAATGCTACGCAGGGCATTCTTGTCCCTGATCGGCGTTCTGCTGCTGGGCGCTGCCGCCCGCGCGGAGATTTACATCTATCACGCCAACGACACCGGCGGCATCATTCCCTGGTCGTGCGAGAACGAAGCAATCGCGCAACAGGTCGCCGCCGCCTATTGCGCGCGCTGGGACAAGTATCACCGCATCACCAGCGTGCATCGGCAATACGGCGATTTCATCGCCTTCAGCTGCCTGTGGTCGCCCTATATCAATCCCTACGCGTTGCCGGCCGTGCGGACTCGCGCGACGTGCTACTATCCGCGCCCCCTCCCGGTGATCATCACGAAGTGATCGCTCACTGACGGCGCGTTCCTCGCGTACCGGATCGCACGAGAGTCAGCTCCATTTCACATCGTGACGGGCGAGCACCTCGCGCACTGCTTCGATAAGCTTGTCCTCGGGGACCGCGAACTGCGCCTGCGCCTGCTTCTTGAGGTAATCTTCGCGGTCCTTGCTCATTCCCGCGGTCTCGGCGCCGAGGATGAGATCTTTGACTTGGATTTCACCTTTTGCCTTTTCGTTGCCGCCCTGGATCACCACGCAGGGACTGCCGCGTTTGTCGGCATATTTCATTTGCGCCGCAAACTTGCCTTCGCCCAGATAAAGCTCGGCACGAATTTTTTGCCCCGGTGCGTATTCGGCGTTGCGGAGCTTCGTAACCATCCGCTGATAGTCAGCAATGCGTTCCTTGTCGAAGACTGTCACCACCACGGGCCCGGGCTCGGGCTTGCTCTCGACCTTGCCCAGATGCTGCAGCGCCGCCATCAGCCGCGACACGCCGATGGAGAAGCCGGTCGCCGGCACTGCTTCGCCGCGAAAGCGCGCAATCAGTCCGTCGTAGCGCCCGCCGCCGCCGATCGAGCCGAAGTGGACCGGACGCCCGTGCTCGTCCTTCGTCTCGAAGGTGAGGTCCACTTCATAGACAGGTCCGGTGTAATACTCGAGACCGCGCACAACCGAGGAGTCAAAGCTGACGCGCGTCGGTCCATAACCGGCAGAGCCGCAGATGCCGGCTATTTCGGCTAGCTCCGTGATACCTCTGGCTCCGACGGAGCTCGAGCCAACGGCGCGCGACCAATCATTGAAAATGGTCTCTACATCACCGATCTGCTCATCGAGCCGCGCTTCGACATAGTCGAGCACGCTTTTGATTTGCGGCGGATCTAGTTTCGCACCCGGCGTGAAGTCTCCAGATTCGTCCTTGCGCCCGGCGCCAAGCAGTTGCTCAACCCCGCGACGCTCAAGTCGATCGTATTTATCGATCGCGCGCAGCACCGTGAGCCGTTTTCCTGCATTGGCTTCTCCGCTGAGCCCAATCGACTCCAGCACTCCGTCGAGCACCTTGCGATTATTCACTTTGACGATGTACTGACCTTGAAGTCCCAGCGCCTCCATCGTGTCGGCAGCCATCATGCACATCTCGGCATCGGCGGCCATCGAGGCGGAGCTAACGGTATCGGCGTCAAACTGCATGAATTGGCGAAAGCGCCCCGGCCCCGGCTTCTCGTTGCGAAAAACCCAGCCTTCGCGATAGCTGCGATAAGGCTTGGGAAGAGACTCGAAGTTCTCCGCCACGTAGCGCGCGAGCGGCGCGGTCAGGTCGTAGCGCAGCGACAGCCACTGCTCGTCATCGTCCTGGAGCGAGAACACGCCCTCGTTCGGCCGATCCTGATCGGGGAGAAATTTTCCCAACGCATCCGTATATTCGACGGCCGGCGTCTCTAACGGCTCGAAGCCGTAGCGCTCGTAGACCGCGCGGATCTTGTCGAGCATGCGCCGCATCGCCGCGATTTCGGCGCCGCCGCGGTCGGCGAATCCGCGCGGCAAACGTGCCTTGAGCTTATTGGTTTTGTCGGGCTTGTCGGCCATTATTGTCCTGCATTGCCGGCCCGCGCGTGGTAGCAGCCACCTCGCGCAGCGGCAAGAGACGGGGTGCTAGCAAAGGACGGGGTGCTAGCAAAGGAACGCCATCGCGCACAGCATCGAGCGAGCGCAAAGAATGGAGAGAGCGCCATGCCATCGGTAGGAGCACAGCGAGCGACCGCCATCCCCAACGACCTCGAAGCCTTTTGGCTTCCGTTCACCGCGAACCGCGCGTTCAAAGCGGCGCCGCGCCTCATCGCGCGCGCCAAGGACATGCACTACTACACGCCGGAGGGCCGCGCGGTGCTGGACGGCACCGCCGGGATGTGGTGCACCAATGCCGGACACAATCGCGATCCGATCGTGGCGGCGATTCGCGCCGAGGCGGCGACGCTCGATTACGCGCCGGCGTTCCAGTTCTCCCATCCCAAGGCGTTCGAACTCGCGAGCCGCGTCGCCGCCCTCGCACCCGGCGACCTCGATCACGTCTTCTTCTGCAATTCGGGCTCGGAGGCGGTCGACACCGCGCTGAAGATCGCACTCGCCTATCACAATGTGCGCGGCGAGGGCGCCCGCACCCGCCTGATCGGGCGCGAGCGCGGCTATCACGGCGTCGGCTTCGGCGGCATTTCAGTCGGCGGCATGGTCAACAACCGCAAATTCTTCGGCGCATTGCTTGCCGGGGTCGACCACCTGCCCACGACTTATAACCGGGAGCACCAGGCCTTCAGCAAGGGCGAGCCGGACTGGGGCGCACACCTCGCCGACGAGCTCGAGCGCATCGTGACGCTGCACGACGCTTCGACCATCGCCGCGGTGATCGTCGAGCCCATGGCCGGCTCTACCGGCGTGCTGCCGGCGCCGAAGGGTTACTTGCCCCGGCTGCGCGCGATCTGCGACAAGCACGGCATCCTCCTCATCTTCGACGAGGTCATCACCGCCTTCGGCCGGCTCGGCCACGCGTTTGCCGCTGAGCGCTACGGCGTCAATCCCGACATGATCACGTTTGCCAAGGGCATTACCTCGGGCAGCGTGCCGATGGGCGGAGTGATCGTGCGCAAGGGGATCTACGACGCTTTCATGCGCGGGCCCATGCACGCGGTCGAGCTGTTTCACGGCTATACCTATTCGGCGCATCCGCTCGCTTGCGCGGCCGGGCTCGCCACGCTCGAGCTCTACCGCGAGGAAGGCACTTTCGAGCGCGCGAGTAAGCTCGAGCCGGTCTGGGCCGAAGCGGCGATGTCGCTCAAGGGCTTGCCCAACGTGCTCGATATCCGCTGCGTCGGGTTGACCGCCGGGATCGATCTCGCCTCGCGGCCGGGCGAGGTTGGCAAGCGCGCCTTTGATGCGATGGACAAGGCGTTCCACGAGCATGATCTAGTAATCCGCGCGGCCGGCGAGACGCTCGTGCTCACCCCGCCGCTGATCGTGAGTGAACGCGAGATCGAGGAGATGTTCGCCAAGGCCGCGCGCGTCATCAAAGCGGTGGCCTAATCGGCGGCGGGCTCAGTGGCTGGCGAACGCGGGCTGCGGCCGCAGGATCGCCCAGCCGACGGTGAGCACGCGATCGCCGCGGCGGAAGGGCAAGGTGAACGGCTGCTGGATCTGGGCATCGCCGGCGACCGCGCGCAAGCCGACCGGCATCACCGTCGGATCGATGCCGCCCTCTTTGTGTGAGGGATCGGCGCTGCCGGTCCACACCACCACCGCGCCTTTGCTGCGCAGGTCGCCGAGATCGATCCAAGGCGCGCGACGCCAATCGCCGTCGATGAGCACCCGCGGCTGCTCCGGCGCGTAATGGGCGACATTGCCGCCCTCCCACATGGTGCCGATGACATAGGTCAGCGGTCGGCCGGTCGCGGCACGAAAGCGGCGCGCGAGCTCGTCGGCGAGCCGGTCGCCGGGATAAAAGACGGCGCGGTAGCGGTGGTCGATGGCGGGCAGGATCGAATAGCTCGCGGCAAACACGACGGCGAACAGGACGAAAATGCCTGCCCACGCCGCCGCGACCCGTCCAAGGCGCGCCGGCTCGATCGCGGTGCGGGCGTAAAGCACGATCCAAAGGCCGAGAAAGAGCCACAGCGGATAGCCCCACATGGCGATGGCGCCGCGGCCGCTGAGCGCCGAGATGGCGACCGTGGCCGCCGCCGGGCCGAAGGCCAAGAGCGTCACGATGCGCCGGTCGAAGGCATCGGCCTTCGCCGAAACCGGCACCGCCGCGTCTGGGCCTTTGGGCCGCGGCCAAACGACGGCGGCGGCGATCACGAACGCCGGCAGCAAGAACGCCACGCCGCGCGAAGGCGCCGCGCGCACGCTGGCATAGGCGAAGGGAAGAAAGTCGTTGCGCACCAGCCAGACGAGGTGCGGCGCCATGATCAGCAGCGCGAGCGCAAGCGCGATGTAAGGCCCAGGTGTCGCCAGCGCCGCACGCGCTTGCCGGTCGAAGAGCAGGAACAATGCCAACGGTGCCGCAAGGACGATCACGAAATACTTCGCCCATAGCGATAGCCCGATGGCGCAGCCGAGCAGCAACCACTGGATCATGCGGCCGCGCCGCAAGGCGGCATGGAAAGCATAGCCGGCAAGCGCCCACAGCGGTAATTGGATCACGTCGTGGTTGAACTTGGCGGCGGTGAAATGGAAGTAGTGCAATCCGTCGAGAACGAGCACGGCGACCAGCGCGCCGACGGCCCCGACCAGTTCTCGGGCGGTCAGCCAAACCGCGGCAAAGGCCAACACCACCGCGACCTGCGCCAGCGCATAATACGCGACGTCATGCCCCACCGTTCGGTAGACGAGGTCGACCAGCCACCACGGCAATGGCGGCAGCTTGTCATAGCCAAGCTGCCATTCGCGGCCATAGGTCAGCGCCTCGATCAGATCGAGCGGCAGATTGGGATAGAGCAGCGCCGGCAGCGCCGTCCAGACGAGGAGATGGAGCGCGAGGAAGGCGGCAAAGGCGGCCTCCGGGCGGCGCTCGATGATGGCGATCAATCCCGACATCGACTGCGGCAGGTGTCCTCGGTTTTGCGCGAGATTCGTGGAGTGGCCGGCCCACTTCCGGTTCCACGTTATAACGACACAGGGCCGCGCCGGCATAGGGCCAACCCGGTCGGCCGCGGTTGACATCGTACGGGCGGCGACGGAAGACGAACTGCATCCCATGCCGGTCGTGCTCCCCCCATTCACGTCTCACTTCGCAAGCCTCGCCCGAGGCTACGATGTCGCGCTGTGCGACGTCTGGGGCGTCGTGCACAACGGGGTCGCCGCCACGGCCGAGGCCTGTGATGCGCTCGCGTGTTTCCGCAATCAGGGCGGCACCGTGGTGCTGATCACCAACGCGCCCCGCCCGGGCGAAATCGTTGCGCGGACGACGCTCGAGCGGCTCGGCGTGCCGCGCGCGGCTTACGACGGCATCGTGAGCTCGGGCGACGTCACCCGCGCGCTGATCGCCGCGCGCGCCGGCGCGCGGGTGTTTCATATCGGCCCGGAGCGGGATTTGGGACTGTTCGAGGAGCTCCATGCGCCGCTCGCGCCATTGGAGGACGCCGATTATGCGGTCTGCTCGGGACTCTTCGACGATACGGTGGAGACGCCCCAGGATTACCAGGATCTCGTCGCGCGAATGCGCGCGCGCGCTCTCCCGATGATCTGCGCCAATCCCGACGTCGTGGTCGAGCGCGGTGACAAGCTCGTCTATTGCGCGGGCGCGATTGCCGATCTCTACGTGGCCGCGGGCGGCGAGGTCATCTTCGCCGGCAAACCATACCGCCCCATCTACGAGCAGGCACTGGCTCTTGCCGAGGCCGCGCGCGGGGAACGCGTGGAGCATCATCGTGTGCTGGCGATCGGCGATTCGGTACGCACCGATCTCAAGGGCGCGGCGACTTTCGGTATTGACTGCCTGTTCGTGACTGCCGGCATTCATGCCGAGGAGCTCGGCGCTCGCAGCGATCCCGACGGTGCGGCGCTTGCGGGCATTTTCGCCGCTGCGGGCGTGACGCCAAAGGCGGTGATGCGCCACCTGAGCTGGTAGATCATAAAGCGGCAGATCCCCTGTCCGCGCGGGCATCGCTTGAATAGGCGCAGCAGCCTTGCGATGACAGGGTGATCAAGCTTGCGTCCAACGCCGCGAGGCGGCCCCAACGACGATGACGGACCATCCGCAGCAGCCCGAGCCGCTTATCGTCGTCCGCGGCGAAGCGCCCGCGGACCATGCCCTCGGCGGCGCGGTCGTCGCCATCGGTAATTTCGACGGCGTACATCGCGGGCATCGCGCGGTGATCGCGGCAGCGCTGGCGCGCGCCAAAGCGCTCTCCCGGCCCGCCGCGGCGCTCACCTTCGAGCCGCATCCGCGCCGTTTCTTCCGACCCGAGGAGCCACTGTTCCGCCTCACCGACGAACGCGCGAAGCTGCGGCTCTTGGCGGGGACCGGACTTACGGGCGCGATTGTGCTGCGCTTCGATGCGGCGCTCGCCAGCCTTTCCGCGCAGGACTTCATTGAGCGCGTTCTGCTCGCGCGCTTTCGCGTCGCTGGCGTCGTGATCGGCTTCGATTTTCATTTTGGTCTCAATCGTGCGGGCTCCCCCGACTATCTCGCAGCGCAGGGCGCAAAGTTCGGCTTTGCAGTCGATATCGTGCCGCGCTTCGAGGCCGAGGGACGGCCGGTGCGTTCCGGCCCGATCCGCGCGGCGCTCGCTGCCGGGCGGATTGCGGAAGCAAACGCGCTGCTCGGCTATCCCTGGTTCGTCAGCGCCAAGGTCGTGCACGGCGACAAGCGCGGGCGCGAGCTAGGCTTTCCCACCGCCAATCTGCGGCTCGACCCTAGTTGCGGGCTCAAGCATGGCATCTACGCGGTGCGGGTGGGGGTGGGCGAGCGCCGCTATGATGGGGTAGCAAGCTTCGGACGGCGACCGATGTTCGATCAGGGCACGGTGCTGCTCGAACCCTCCCTGTTCGATTTTTCCGGCGACCTTTACGGCGAGGAGATCGACGTCGCCTTCGTCGATTGGATCAGGCCAGAGCTCAAGTTCGACCGCGTCGAGGACCTCGTGCGCCGCATGAACGAGGATGCGAAGCTCGCACGCGCCGCGCTCGCGGCTGTGCCGGACGCCTTCCCTCGCCTCGGACCGGTGTCCGGCTAATCTTCGGATGGCGCGCCGTCGTCGTCTCCCGACGCCTGTGCACGGCCGGACCACTCCTTGCTGACTCCGGCCGCGAGCACGGCGAGAGCGACGAGCGAGGCGAGCCGGCGCCAGCCGATCGCCTGCCCGATCTGCATCGCAACCGCCGCCAGCTTGGGGTCGAACAAGTTGCTGCGGCGCGCCGCGAGCTCGACGCGTGCGCGCTCCATGTTGCGGCGACGGGTCATGAGAGCGGCGAGCAACGCGATCAGCGCGATCAGCGCGAACGCGCAACCGATCACCACGCCGGCGATCACGCCGTCATAGAGGTCCGCGAGCCAGACGAAGAGCGCGACCAGGAGAAAGGTCGCCGCGCCGACGGCGGCGACTGCTGCGATAATGGCCGAGATCAGGACCGCGGCGCTGAGCCCGGTGCGAAGTTGGGCGTTCAGCGCGAAGTACCGCAGCCAACCGCGCATACGTTCCCCTCATCGACGCCGCAAGCGGCGAGGCACCGGCAGCCGAGCTACCTGCGCCACATCGCGCCGAACAGGAATCCGATGCCGAGCGCAACGGCGAGCGTCGTGTAAGGTCGCGTCCTGAGCGATTCGTCGATCGCATCGACCACCCTGTCGCCAGCCTCTTGCACTGCGTCGACCGCTTCTTGGCCCTTGGCGCTGACGTCGGAAACGACGTCCTCGACGTTGGACTTCGCGCGGGTCCAGGCCGCGGTGCCCTTGGCCGCGAAGATGTCGGTGATCTGCGAAGCAAGCCGCGTTACATCATCACGCAACGCTTGCAGATCCGCCTGGATGTCGCCGCTCGCAGCGGAGGCGGCTTTGCCGCTCTCGCGCGCCGCGTCCTTGGCGTCCCGCGCTGTCTCCCGAACCGTGTCCCTGATCGTGCTGGAAGGGCTCGACATTTACGTCCTCCACTGTCACCTGAGAAATATTCGCCGTGCCGCCAACGGGGCGCAAGGAAAAAAGTTCCGCCTCGGCGCGGGCTTGTCAGTCCGGCAGCTTACTCTCGTCCGGCGGAAAAAGATGCGTCATCGTGACCAGGATCACGATGGTCAACGGCACAGCGAGGAATGCCCCCATCGGACCCCACAGCCACGCCCAAAACGCGAGCGCCAGCAGGACTGCCAGCGGATTGAGCGTGAGCCGATGGCCCAAAACGGTC
>WNFM01088676.1_pt3 | contig 52633 bp, 45 predicted proteins | sample 5400271 | NCBI WGS metagenome assembly WNFM01 (sample SAMN13153352, study PRJNA577476) | soil metagenome | isolation source: 60 cm saprolite on Douglas fir-dominated hillslope | place: USA:California | collected 2013-09-17
GGGCAAGGACGGCACCAGCCACTTCGGCGACCTGGAAAATCTGCACATCGTTTCGCCGATTTCCATGCTCGGCGATTTGATTCCGGTGATGACCGGCGTGGCCATGGCCGGCCGTTATCTCGGCCAGAAAATCGTGGCCATGACCTGGATCGGTGATGGCGGCAGCTCCACCGGCGTTTTCCACGAGGGACTGAATTTCGCCGCGGTACAAAAAGCTCCCTTCGTGCTAATTCTCGAAAATAATCAATGGGCGTACTCCACCCCGGTCAAGCGCCAGGTACCTCTTGAAAATCTCGCCGACCGCGCCAAAGCCTACGGCATTCCCAGCTACAGCGTGGATGGCAACGACGTAGTAACGGTGTACCGCACCGCCAAGGAAGCCGTCGAGCGGGCGCGCAACGGCGAAGGTCCGATCCTCGTCGAAGTCAAAACCTTCCGCCGTCTGGGCCACGCGCAACACGATCCCGCCGAATACGTGCCGAAAGAAATGCGCGCCTACTGGGAAGCCCGCGATCCCATCTTGCTCTACGAAAAATACCTGACTACCAAGAAGCTGCTCGACGCCAACGGAATCAAGGCCACCGGCGAAAAAATCGAAAAGCTGCTCTCCGCCGAACGCGACTTCGCGGAAAATTCTGCGATGCCGCCGCCCGAATTCGCCACCCACGGCGTGTACTGCACCGGCGACGACTGCCACAAGGTTGCGCCCAAGTGGGAGCGCCCAATCTCTGAAGTTACGCCGCCGAAATCCAGCGTTGCCGCGGTGTGGACCGTGAAAGGCTTCGGCAGCGGTAAAGCCTCCGGCGGCAGCAGCGCTCCCATCCATTTCGGCGACACTGAAAAGCACGCCAAGGACGCGGCCTCAGCGGAAGAAGCGTCGAAGTCCGCGGCCAGGTCCCGAGCAGTCAAAGCGCCGGCCAAGAAAATAGCGAAGTCCGTCGCGGCAGCCGGCAAGTCTGCCGGAAAGGCAGGGCGCTGAGTATGGCCACCGCCGTCAAGGAAACCGGCATCAAGCCGGGAGCCGCAACGCAAGTCACTTTTCTCGAAGCCATCAGGCAGGCCATGTACGAAGAGATGGAACGCGATCCCGCCGTCGTGCTGATTGGCGAAGACATCGGCGTCTATGGCGGCGCGTTCAAAACCAGCGAAGGCCTCCTGGAGAAATTCGGCTGGGAACGCGTCATCGACACGCCCATCAGCGAATCGGCTATCGTCGGCGCGGCCTGCGGCATGAGCTATCTCGGCCTGCGTCCCATCGCCGAAATGCAGTTTATCGATTTTATCGTCTGTGCCTTTAACCAGATCACCAATTTCGTGGCCAAGGGACACTATCTCTGGAACGCCCCCGCTCCCATCGTGATTCGCGGACCCTCTGGCGGCGGCGTGCACGGCGGGCCTTTCCATTCCGCGAATCCCGAAATGTATTTCGTACACACGCCGGGACTTAAAGTCATTTATCCCTCGACGCCTTATGACGCCAAAGGTTTGCTGAAAGCGGCGGTGCGCGACAACAATCCGGTGCTGTTCTTCGAGCACAAATTTCTCTATCGCCGCATCAAGGAAGAGATTCCCGCCGAGGACTACACCGTGCCCATCGGCAAAGCCATCGTGCGCCGCGAAGGCAGGCACCTCACCATCATTTCCTACGCGGCGATGATGCACACTTCGCTCGAAGCCGCCGCTGAACTGGCTAAAGAAGGCATCGAAGCCGAAGTCATCGATCTGCGCACATTGCTTCCGCTCGATGAAGAAACCATCCTGTCTTCGATCAAAAAGACCAACAAATGTCTGGTGGTGCACGAAGACACCAAAACCGGCGGCATCGCCGGCGAAATTGCCGCCATACTTTGCGAGCGCGCCTTTGGCGATCTCGACGGTCCGTTGATGCGCGTCACGGCTTTGGACACGCCGGTGCCCTACGCCCCCACGCTCGAAGAATTCTTTCTACCCAACAAGGAGAAAGTGCTGCACGCTGCCCGGACGCTGGCGAGATATTAGGTTTAGATCGAAAGGGTCAGCTGCGCACTGCTGGTCAGGTGATAGGAAGAATAAGGGCTTTGGGATATTAGATCGCTAAAGGACTGGAGAAAAGCAATGGCCGCCGACGTCGTAATGCCCCAAATGGGGGAAAGCATTTTCGAAGGAACCATCACCAAGTGGCTGAAAAAGCCCGGTGACAAAGTCGAGCGCGACGAGCCGCTCTTCGAAATTTCCACCGACAAAGTGGACGCGGAAATTCCCTCGCCCTCCGCCGGCGTGCTCAAAGAAATCAAGGTCAAGGAAGGCCAGACCGTGCCCATCAACACGGTCGTGGCCACGATCGACGCGACAGGCGCGGCGGCGTTCGCTCCCGCTGCGGCACCTGCTCCTGCGCCAGCGGCGAAGGCCCGCCTCCGCCTTCACGGCCCGCGCCAGCTCCGGTAACGCCGATCTCCGTGGCCCCAGCTGCCGCCGCGCCTGCACGCGAAGGCGCGCGTATTCACAGTTCCCCGCTGGTTCGCCGCATGGCCAAGGAAAACGGCATCGACCTCGCCAGTATTCCCGGCACCGGCGCCGGTGGGCGCATCACCAAGGAAGATATGGAATCGGCCATCGCCGGCGCTGCAGGCGGTGGAGTTCCGTCGCCATCCTCGGTTCCGGCCGCACCCGCGTATGCGCCTCAAGCTGCCGCCCCGCCGCCTCGGCCTGCGGCAGTTCCGCCGCCACCCGTGGCTCCTGCACCCCTTGCTGGTCCGGGCGGAGCCGCAGCACACGGCACGCAATATGTTCCGGCACTGCAACTCGGCGTTCCGCGCGAACGCATGTACTTCGGCGACTACGAAGTCGAACCGCTTTCCACCATGCGGTTGAAAATCGCCGAACACATGGTGGCCTCCAAGCACGTCTCGCCGCATGTGTACTCGGTGGACGAAATCGACATGACCAAGATCGCTTCGCTGCGCGCCAAGTCCAAGGACGAATTCGAGAAGCAGTACGGCACCAAGCTCACCTTCATGCCGTTCTTCGTGAAAGCCGTGGTCGCCGGCCTGCGCGCCTATCCCACGCTCAACTCTTCGCTCGACGGCACCAGCGTGGTCCGCCACAAGGAAATCAACATCGGCATTGCGGTTGCTCTCGACTGGGGACTCATCGTGCCGGTAGTGAAAAACGCCGACGAGAAAAACATCCTGGGCATCCAGCGCACCATGAACGATCTGGCGGAACGGGCCCGCTCCAAGAAGCTGCGCCCCGAAGAAGTCCAGGAAGGCACTTTCTCCATCACCAATCCAGGCGTGTTTGGCGGCTTGTTTGGCCTGCCGGTCATTAGTCAGCCAAACGTTGGGATTTTGGGGTTGGGCGCGATTGAAAAGCGCCCGGTGGTCATCAACGATTCCATCGCCATCCGTTCCATGTGCTACGTCACACTCAGCTACGACCATCGCGTGGTGGACGGCGCCGCGGCTCATCAATTCCTGCACAAGGTGAAAGACACTCTGGAAAACTGGTCCGAGCCGCTAGTGTAATAAAGCGATCAGCGATCAGTAATCAGAAAAGAAACGTCCAGCGAGCCGAAGCTCGACTCTTCTTTTGCGTCGCCGATCGCTGTTCAGTGCATTTGCGCCTTCAGCCGAGCGCAAATTCAGGCACTCAGGTATTCCTAAATGAAACTGGCCCAGGGAATACCCTGGGCCAGCAGGCTTGTTTGGTCAGCGCCGGGAATTCTGCCTAGCGCTTCTTCTTTTTCTTGGCGGTCTTTTTGGGTTTGCTCTTCTTGGCCGCCTTTTTCGCCGGCTTCTTCTTCGCGGCCTTTTTCGGCTTGGCTTTCGCCGCAGGTTTCTTCGCGGCCGGTTTCGGGGCGGGCTTGGCCGCGGGCACGGCTTCTTCCTCGTCCGAATCCTCCTCCACGATGATTACTTCCTCGTCGGTCTCCACGATCTCATCGGAGTCCCCGCCGAGTTCCTCTTCTTCCAGCGGAGATAGCTCCGTTTCGTCGTCGAAATGATCTTTCTCGAAATCCATTCCATCCTCCCCTGGGAGACTCTCGCCCGACGTATCGGGGCCGGGTCACTGCGAAAAACGGCATGCGTGCCCGGCAAATCCTTTGGCGTTCGTACCGTATTCAGACGGCAATGTCAAGGATTCTGAGCAAGCTCAGGCCCTTGCGCTGTCTTTCGGAAATTACCATCATCTTCGGAATTCACGCCAGTAAAACTTGTGGGAAGCCGGGCAAGTGCAAGGCTTTCAAGGGGTTCTCGTGTTGTGCGCCGCGGTCGAAGCGGTGCTTACGCCGGCGCTCTTCTTTTTCACCGTCGAATGCCTGCGGACCGGGACCGCTTCAGGGGCTCCGCCCAGCGTGTAAACCCGCAGCACCATTCCCCGGCTGACCTTGGCGGTCTTCAACCCATTCCATTTGCGCAGAGACTCTGTAGAGACGCTGAACTGGTCGGCGATGCCGCCCAAGGTATCGCCCTTACGGACGCGGTACCGCACCAGGCGGCTCTTGCTTTCGCTGGCTGGCTGGCTCGCCGGAATAATCAATTTGTCGCCCGGGGTCAGCACCTCGTTCTTGCTCAGATTGTTGGCCGCCGCGATGCCCGGTGCTGTCACGCGGTACTTCTTGGCCAGCGACGTCAGTGTTTCGCCCGCCTCCACCCGGTGACGGCGCCAGCTCACCCACTTTTCCGGGGGAATGCTGGCGATTTCAGACGAGAATTTTTCGGCCGACCCGCGCGGCAGGTGCAGTTCGAACGATGGATCATCGGGCGTAGCCATCCGCAACAGCGACGGATTCAGCGCGCGCAGCGTCTCCACGTCCGCGTCGATTGTCTCCGCCACCAGCCGCAGGTCAATCGCCCGGCCCGGTTTGACCACTTCATAAGGGACTGGCTGCTCAAGGTCGGTCTGAATTCCGTAGTGCGCGGCGTCCTTGGCGATCAACGTAAGCGCCACGATGATTGGAACGTAGTTCTTCGTCTCACGAGGCAGTACATTGCGGCGGTACAGTTCCCAGAAATCTGCGTAGCCAGTGCGTTCGATGCCCTTCTGCACATTGCCTGGCCCGCAGTTGTAGGCGGCCATGGCCAGATACCAGTCGCCAAAGAGACCGTACAGATCGCGCAGATGCTGCGCTGCAGCCCGTGTTGCCTTTTCCGGATCCTGCCGTTCATCCACCCACCAGGACCGCTTCAGGCCATACTCATTGCCCCGCCACGGCACAAATTGCCAGATGCCCCGCGCCCCCGCGCGCGAAAGTGCCAACGGCTGAAACGCGCTCTCCGCCTGCGCCAAGTAAATCAAGTCCTGGGGAACGCCTTCTTCGTGCAGCACCCGCGAAATCATGTCGCGGTACCGGCCGGAGCGATGCAAGCCAATCTCGACAATCGCCCTGCCTCGCGGCGTCTGGAAAAAATTCAGGAAAGATAGGACTTCGTCGTTCACGGTCAGCGGCAAGTCGTGGGAGATATTCTTGGCGGCTTCCTCCGCCCGGTCTTTTAGCCGCGGGTCCACTGGAAAGGTCATCTCCGCGACTTCGTCAATCGCCGCCGGAACGGCCGGGGTTTCCTGGAATCCATCTCCCGCCCGGAATGCCTGCAGCTCGTAGGTGTATACGGTGTCCACCACGCGGTGGAAGAGCTCGCTCAATTGCGGATCGCCGTTCGGATCGTAACCGCTTTGCAGCAGCCAATCGACCGCATCGTCAAAATCCCGGCGCGCAGCATCCAGATGGCCGGCTTTGAAGTTCTGTTCGCCCGACGCAAATTTTTCCGCGACCTTGGCGATCAGAAACGTTTTGCCGTCAGGAAGAGTTGGAAGAAGCGAAGGCGGAATTTGTCTTCCCGGGCGCCAGACCGGCAACGGAGCCAACACCGGCGGAATCTGTTGAGCCGCAGCGGACTGCGTGGCGGCGTGCGGTTTGCTCTGCGGCATCGGAAAATGCGTCGCAGCCGCGTTCGAAGCGAAATACGCCAACAGCATCAATGTGCCGATGAACCGCATCGTTTTATGGTACGGAGGCTTTCGGGTATGGGTCAATGAATTCACGCGGTGCCGGTACTCGATTGGACTACATCGTTCGAAACGCAATTCCAGGAGCCGCCAGCGAAAAGCGCGGTGATCGTCACTCTGCCAGCGCCGGAACCGAGGCTCCCCAGCCTTGCTGTTCGGGCATCAGCGACTTCACCAGGTCTTCCATTTCGTGAGAGCTGACGACGTCTTCCGGGTAATTGTAAACGCTGACCTCAAACGCTACGCCGAAGCCGGCCTGCGCACCCTGCAGTTCCTGCTGCAGGCGAATGGAAACCTGCTTGCCGTTCACTGAATCGGTTTCGGGCAGCACTACCCCGAACAATTCCGCTGAAAGCCGGAATATCGAATCGGTGGGACGCAAGCGGCGCGACATCGCCTTTGCGCAGGCGCTGCGTACGGCGGACATGTCCGGATTCTTGGCGGCTAGAGTTCCTTTGCCAACTTTCAGCAGAATAAGGGACAGCGTCTTTTGCATGGCCTTCGCGCGACGGAATTCCATCGTCAGGCGGTCCCAGAACTGGCTGGCATCCGGCATGGAGCCGAGCAAATCCACGTTGGCTTGGTGCTTGAGGGCGACGTTGCGTTCGACCTCGGCCAGCAGGTGCTGCTTGAGCGCGTGCACCGTGCGTTGCCGTTCGAGGAGATAGCCAACAAAGAGCACCACCAGCGCGCAAAAGCCAAAGAAGGCCACCCGCATGGTCCACTTGTTGCCTTCGGGATGGACAAACACCAGCGGATACATGAACGCCGCCAGACCGCCGGCCAGAACCAGCACAAAGACGACGGACAGCAGGGTCAACTGAAGCTCGCGGCGCTCCAGTTTATCGAGCTCTTCGCGGTTGAGAATTGCGACACCGCTCATGGGACTCGCTCCTTCTTGCCGTTCAACAGCCGAGCCAGCGCCGACGACCGGCGCATCTGACTATCGTGGCCGCAAAATCCGCGGAGGGCAATAGAACCAATGGCAGTTGTGTAGCGCAAACAGCAACGGAATCAATAGGTTGAACTGCAGCCGAGCTGCGAGAAAAAAGTGCGATGGAAAAAGAAAACGGGCGGCTGGATTTCTCCGGCCGCCCATTTGAACAGATTCTTTGTTTTTCAGGCCAGGATTTTTAAGTACAAATCCTGAAACCTGCGTGGTTTACAGAGGCTGAACGTTCGAGGCCTGCAGGCCCTTGGGGCCGCGGACGACTTCGAACTCGACCGCTTGGCCGTCGTTCAGGGACTTGTAGCCATCGGCCTGGATCGCGGAGAAATGTACGAATACATCTTCCCCGGTCTGGCGCTGGATGAAACCAAAGCCCTTGCTGGCGTTAAACCACTTCACTGTTCCTTGTTCTTTGCTCACTTCGTTATACTCTTTTCGTTAATAAAGCTATCTGGTGCCCCGCAAACCGGAACAAAATTGCCTCTCACTGGGAGTAGGCGATTAGGCTCTGGCCGTCTTCAGCTGCGCTTCTTTGTTTCCGCCGTGCGGGCACAAAAAAAGGCCGCGAGTTTGACCCGCGACCGCTTCACAACTTCAAAGGCGATACAAGAGCAACAAACGCAAAAAAAGAATAGCAAGGAGCCGGGAGGATTGCAAGAGGTTTCTTAGCGGTCGGGCGTAGCCGCAGGCGCTGCGGATGAGGACGAGCGGACGAACTACGGAAGTTCAAGGAATGGCTGAGGAATGGTGGGAGGAGGGGCGTGTACCCCGGGATACTTTTGCTAAGAGTGGCAAATACAGGAGTTACGGGAATTCTGCGGCGGGCGGGGGAGTGCTGGGATGCCGTGAGGCGTTGCGTGGACGACCCCTCGTCTGCGGCAGTAAGCGACGCTGAGATCGGCGCGAGTGTTTGAGGGATTGCGCTGGATCCAACTAGATCTCCACGGACATTTGGACTTCGACCAGAGCATAGCGCGGCAGAGCGGAGACGCCGATAGCGGCACGGACGTGGCGGCCCGCTTCACCGAAGACTTCGACCAACAAATTCGAAGCGCCGTTGATGACTTCGGGCGAATCCTTGAAGCCGGCGACGGCGTTGACGTAGCCGTTGACGCTGATGACCGACTTGACTGCATCGAGCGAGCCGAGATGGGTACGCAGCACCGCGAGTTGAGTGAGAGCGCAGGCGCGCGCCGCCGCGTAGCCCTCTTCGACAGTGCGGTCGAGGCCCAACATGCCGGTGACGATGCCGGAAGCGTCTGTGGAGACCACGCCGGAGAGAAACACAATGTTGCCCACGGTGCGCGCGGCGATGTAATTGCCGCCGGGCGAAGGCGGGGGTGGAAGTGTGATTGATAGTTCTGCCAGACGAGCTTCAGTTCCTGCAGGCATTGGGCGAATTCCTTCCTAAAATTGTCGCGACACTCTAGCATAATCCTGGATTTGCGAAAGTCGCACCAGAAATGCGACTTGGGCTCAGCGCAAATTTATGGTTGCCAGAAAGTCGTCGTGAGCTAGCATGAGCCATGCACAAAGTCTGGTGTGGCACGCTGGTTGCGTGCGCAATGATTTTTTTCACGGTGCGCGGACACCAGGAATCGATCGCAGCGGCTCAAGCCAACAACAATTCAGGCGAGACCAGTGCGGTTCACGTGGTTCTCGAGGAACATCGCGGCTCGGAATTGGATTTGGCAGTAGCCGGAGAATTATCCGGAGTGCCGTCAGGGGCGACGCGATACATTTCACGCGAAGAACTGCTGAAGCTGCCGCAAGTGGACTACCCGGTTTCGGACGATCCGAATTTTAAAGAGACGGTGCAAGTTAGCGGCGTATTGCTGGAGGAACTGAGCGACGCTTTGGGCGCCTCGGCCGCCGCGGATTTCGTGGTTGCGGTGTGCGGCGATCAATATCACGGCAATTTTTCGCGCGAGTATATTCGCAAGCATCATCCGGTGCTGGTGCTGAAAATCAATGGGCGGTCGCCGGCGGAATGGCCGACGGACGCCGAAGGCCACTCGGCATACCTGGGGCCGTATCTGGTTTCGCATGCGGAATTTACGCCGAGCTTCAAGATATTTGCGCACCAAGACCAAGCGCAGATTCCGTGGGCGGTCGAGCGGCTGGAGTTTCGCAACGAGCAAAAAACTTTGGCGGCGATTGCACCGCGCGGAACGCATGCCAATGATGCAAATGTGCAAGCCGGATTTCGAATCGCACAGCAGAATTGTTTTCGTTGCCACAACATGGGCCCGGAAGGCGGAAGAAAAGCTGGCAGACCGTGGCTGGTGCTGGCGGGGTGGGCGGCGGCAGGCCCGGAGCATTTCACGTCTTATGTGAGAAGCCCGCAGGCCAGCAATCCGAATACGCTGATGGCCGCGAGCCCGCAGTACGACGATGCAACCATGAAAGCGCTGATTGATTATTTCACGACATTCATCGCCCAGGAGCAGCGGTGATTTTCCGTGGCGCGGCCGGTAGCCGCCTCGATGTCGTTATAGCGTCGATTCGAATATTTGAAAGCGGCGCTCCAGTTCCCATTGCTGCTGCGCCTTTTCACTTGATTTCAAAAATGACCCACACGGGGCCGCCGGTTTGTCCGCGCCGAGCGAATCGTGTGCGCAGGCGTTCACCGGCGCTGAAAATTTGTCTGGCGCGGTCCACAGGCTTGCTCCCGGCAGGAAGCTGTGCTCGAGTCCGGTGCGCACCATCTGCTTCAACTCCAGATAAGTCAGCCCGTAGGTTTGCACTGCGCGGACGTACTCGTGGGTCAGATCGATGCGTGAGACGCCTTCGTCGTCTGTTGAGAGTGCAACCGGCACGCCAAACTTGCGATAAATCGGAAGCGGATGATCTTTGCCGGTTATCCCGAGAATCATGTCGTTGCTGGTCAGGCTGATTTCCACCATCACGTGTTTCCTGGCCATCTCGTTCAGCAATTCGTGCGGCCGCTCTTCGTACATCACGTCAACGCCGTGACCAATGCGTTCGGCGGCGCCTTGATCGATGGCTAGGCGAATGTGGCAACACAATCCTTCGTACGGAACGAGACCTGGCGCGAGCTCGCCCGCGTGCAGGCTGATGTGCACTTCCGGATAAAGGGGATGGAGAAATCCGACCATGCGCATCTGCAGCGCGTAATCATTCATCGATGTGTAGCCATCTTCCGGCATCACGAAATTAATACCGACAAAACGATGGTCCGCTTTGGCCAGTTCGAAACAGAAAATCGTTTGCGCCAGAACCTGTTGCCTGGGGAATCCGCGAAGCACCTGGCAGAGGTAACGAATCTCGACGCGGCAGGCCGAAGACGCGTCGGGCTGTCGGCAATGTTCACGCTGGGTGCGCAACTTCTCCGCTGCGTCCAGTTCCGTCGACGCTTCGGCGATTTCCGGGCCGAGTCCTTTTGCCAGTAGCGCGTCGCGGAAATGTCCAAGGTCGTCCTGCCAGCCTATTTCGTAGCCGGCCTTCGCGGCGCCGCCGAATTCCGGTGTGTGCATCAATTCGAGATACTGCTCGTTCTGCCGGTCAGCGCGCGTAGCGACTTCATCCAGCCATTCGCCCAGATGGCGGTGTGAGGTTCCACCGAATTTTGCGAAGGTGCGAAAGAATTGATCGTGGCCGGTAACTCCGGGTGAGGGAACGAAGCCGCGCATCGAGAAAGCGTCAATCAGGTCGTCATACAGGTCCTGATTCCTGAAAACGTCCGAAGCGGGAATTCTGTCGACTCCGCAAGATGGCGGTTGTTGCCCGTCGCCCTGCGAGAAGACAGGCTTTGCTCCCTGAACCGCTCCGGGTTCGATGCACAGGCGATCTTCTGCGGCGGCGCGAATCCACGATTCTGCGTAAACCGCTCCGCTCAGGTGATTGTGCAGATCGGCCCCTTTGGGCATCTTGAAAAGCAGGTTGCGCAAGTCTAGCGGGCTGGAACGCACCGCTTCGATCGAAAGCGATGCGCGCTCCTCGGGAGATGTGGGTCCGGAGGCTCGCAGCAATTCTGTTTGCGCGTTTGACGATGCGGCGAGCGCAAAAAAAACCAACAAAGCGAACAAGACTTTGGCGACGCGGTGCATTGCGGAATGGCTCCTTCTTTTCTTCAGCAAAGCAATTCTTTCAGCAGTGAAGAATCGCAACTCTTCTCGGCAAAGGGCGATTCTTTCGTACACTATCTGCCTTCCTAGCGGCAAGCATATGCCGCCAGTGAAAACAGAGCATAGCAGGGGCGCAATGATGTTAGAGGATAGAAAAGTCAAGAGCGCATTGCGAATCATTTTGGCCGCGGCATTGTGGCTGGCTCGCGCCGCAACCGCATCCGCGCAACATGAAAAATTGCCCGCGCCAATCCAGGTGAAGGTAGTGGTGGTCGCGATGTTTGAGCGCGGCGAAGACACGGCAGACGTTCCGGGCGAATACCAATACTGGGTGGAACGCGAACATCTGGATCAGATTCTGCCGATGTCGGCGGGGTATCACCACATTCGAATGAACAAAGACGGCGTACTGGGATTGCTGACCGGAGTCGGCACGGCGAAGGCTGCGGCTTCGGTGATGGCGCTGGGTTTGGATCCACGATTCGATCTTTCCAAAGCGTATTGGATGGTGGCCGGGATCGGCGGCGGAGCTCCCTCGGATGTTTCCCTTGGTTCGGCGGTCTGGGTGGACCATGTTGTGGATGGCGACCTGGCGTTCGAACTCGACGCGCGACAAATTCCTGAGAATTGGCCCACGGGATACGTGCCGTTGGGAAAGAGCGCCCCGTTCGAACAGCCGATGGACGAAAAGCGCGCCGGGATTTTTACCCTGAATCCAGAACTCACTGCGTGGGCGTTCTGGCTGACGCACGATGTTCCGCTCGCGGATTCCGATGACTTGAAGAGATACCGCGCGCGATTCGCAGGATTTCCGAATGCTCTGCGCGCACCGTTTGTGACCCGCGGCGATCAGATTTCGTCGAGTACGTTCTGGCATGGCTCGAAAATGGAGGAGTGGGCCAAAGAGTGGGTGCGCTACTACACTGGCGGCAGGGGAAATTACGTGGTTTGCGCAATGGAAGATTCCGGAACGCTGCAGGCGCTGGCGTTTCTCGATCAGGCTGGCCGCGTTGATTTGCAGCGCGTGCTGGTGCTGCGAACGGTGAGTAACTACGACCGCGAACCTCCGGGCACAAGTGCAGCGGAAAGTTTGAAGGCATTAGCCGCGGGTAACTATTCGGCATATCTGCCGTCGCTCGACGCAGCAGAAACAGTTGGCGACAGAGTGGTCAGAGAAATTCTGGCGCACTGGCCCGAGCGCGAAGCGAAATTTCCGCATGCGCCGTGATCCTTCGATCACGCAATTTGGAGCACTTTGTTTGACACTGCCGGGCGGCGGACCTAATTTTGACGCACCGTTTTTCGATTTCGCGGAGGCGGGAATTGCTCGAGCGCATCTTCCATCTGCAGGAAAATCAGACCACGGTCCGGCGCGAACTCTTCGCGGGACTCACCACATTCATGGCCATGGCCTATGTGGTGGTGGTGAATCCACGCATTCTCTCCGAAGCGGGAATGCCGGCAGATAGCGTACTTTTCGCGACTTGCATCTCCGCGGCCCTGGCCACGCTGGTGATGGGACTTTGCGCTAACTATCCGATTGCTCTTGCGCCCGGTATGTCGCTGAACGCCTATTTCACGTATTCCGTGGTAATCGGAAGAGGGGTGCCTTGGCAGACGGCATTGGGCGTGGTGTTCCTTTCCGGTTTGCTGTTCCTGCTGCTGACGCTCACGAAGGTGCGCGAGCACATTGTCAACGATATTCCTGACTGTTTAAAGCATGGGACCGCCGCGGGTATCGGTCTATTTATCGCGTTCATCGGATTGCGCAACGCCAAGCTGGTCGTGGCGAATCCCGCGACTTTTGTCGCCTTTGGCAAAATCTCCGACCGCGAAGTGCTGCTGGCAGCCGCCGGGCTTTTGCTGACCGCAATCCTGATGTCGCGCAAAGTCGGCGGCGCGATTCTAATCGGGGTGGTGACGATTGCCGTTGCCGGAATTCCTCTGGGGTTGAGCCACTGGCCGGCTCACCTGTTTTCCCTCCCGCATCCCTCCGGAACATTCTTGAAGCTTGATTTTGTTGGTGCCCCCAAGCTCGGTCTCGCCGAATTGATTTTCGTTTTTTTCTTTGTGGATCTCTTCGACAACGTCGGAACCCTGGTGGGTGTCTGCGAGCAGGGCGGATTTCTTCGTGATGGAAAACTGCCGCGCGCCAGCCGGGCGTTGCTTGCAGATGCCTTTGGGACCATGGCGGGGGCGCTCACCGGAACCTCCACGGTGACCAGCTATATCGAAAGCGCAGCGGGAGTCGCCGCAGGCGCAAGAACCGGACTCGGAAATCTTCTGATTGCGGCGCTCTTCCTGACCGCGATGTTTTGCGCACCGCTGGTCGCTGCCGTGCCGGGTTACGCCACAGCTCCTGCATTGATTCTTGTCGGTGCGCTGATGTGCGGCGGCATAGCGCGGGTGAAGTGGGACGACTTCACGGAAGCCTTTCCGGCATTCATGACCGTGATCGCCACACCGCTAACATTCAGTATCGCGACCGGCTTGAGCCTCGGCCTGTTGTCATTCACTTTCCTGAAAGTGGGAACAGGGCGCTACAAGGAGATCAGCCCGCTGATCTGGATTTTGTCGGTGTTATTTTTGTGTCGCTACGCGTTTCTTGGCAGCGAATAGGATCGGCCGCCAAAAGTGCATAATCTAGCGACAAGCCTCGCTGTACTCAGTCGAGCAGTGCGCGTGGAAAAAGTGTCGTCCGATGAAATAGCCAAGAAAACTTCCGACGGCCACATCGGAGGCAAAATGTTCCCGGCCCGTGAATCGAGTAACAGAAACCGCCGTTGCGGTTCCGTACACCAATATTTTCACCCACCTTCGAGGGTATTCATGGCTGATGACGGACGCCATGGTCCAGGCAAATAGCGCGTGACCGGAAGGAAACGAACCATTGAGTGCATGATTCTGCAGAAAACGTCCGTGGCCCAGGCCTTCGTTTGGGCGCTCGCGCCCGGCGAGCAATTGCAATCCTACATAGATGGGAACTGCGTTAGCCAGGGCTTCCGCGGTCAGCAACCCGGTTTCCTGCGCGTGCCAATCGTGCGTGACCACGCCGGTTAGCCAGATAGCTCCTGCAGCGGCTCCCATTCCATAAATTCCGGCATTCGAAATGTTTCGGCTTAGATCGATGTGGTCGTTTGAGGTCTAGCCGATTGTGCGCTTGTCGGTGGTGATGAGCGCGGCAGTTCCGGCAACAAACACGGCGTCCCACTTCAAATTTGCCCGTTCGAAAGGAGCTGTGAACAGGCCTTCCTGATCATACGCAAGACGAACGAGCATGCGGTGGGTGCCTCCGGAATTCGGGGCTGTCTGCGGTGCGCTCGGCACCGTATCCTGCGAACTCGCCTGCAGTCCGTCGCACATCGCTCGACTCAGCAGAATGCAGTGGCGGTCGGACGAAACGGCAACCAGATTGGTGGCGGATAGCGCAAAAGTTTGCGCCGGAAGAATCTGCGCCGCAGCAAGAACAGGGAGCAACACAAGCAGGAACAGTAGAAACCTGCGGGGTCGCAGGAGAACCGCGATGCGTTGCGAAAACATGAATTCGCTTTTCCGGGCCGGGAAAGGGCGGGAAGGTACAACTGCGGTTATATGATAATCGCTAGACTGGTTTAATAGCGAACCGACTACGGTGTCTCGCCAGCGCACAACCTGTTCGGCCTGGAATGAACGCTATCTGGCGTCATTGGAACGATGCGACTGCGAGTTGCTGGTCCTCGAACACCTCAAATAAATTTACCACGCGAACCAGCTTAAGAGTTTGCAGGGCAAACTTTGACGGATTCAGGAGCTTCAACGATCCACCCCGCTGTTTGGACGCGGTAAGGTAGCGAACCAGCAGGCCGATGCCGCTGGAGTCAATCATTGGAACTTCCTGAAGATCGAGGACAAAACGCGATTCGCCAGCGCCCAAGAGATCCTTAATGGTCTCGTTCGTTCGGTCGAGAGCGGGCCCCAGGTTCAGTTTCCCGCGCAGCTTGATGACCTTTACCTGGTCTTGCGTGCGCACATCGATTTCCACTGGCCGCTCCTTTTCATCCTGGCCCTTGCCGACCTACGGATACCTTGCGTGGGCGTATCTTGTCTGTTAGAGTGCGCGCTCAAATTAGAAGAATGGTGGCGATTTTGCAAGTCGGGCGGAATCCGCCACCAGATCCTCGGAGTTCAGCGATCCAGTTGCCCTGATCGCTGTGCAGGAACTTCGGTTGAAGATTGACCTCACGAAACTTTCCGCTGAATTGCTCGCGGCCCAGGAACTAGTTCCACGGGCGCGTTGTGTTGCGCGCTCCATCACTGAAGCACTGCCGGGTTGCTCGGTCAACATTTATGTTGCGGGTTCCTTGGACGGTGTGGAAGTCTGGATTTCCCGTGCGTGGGCCGGCGAACAGACCGTTCGCGGCGCAACCGTGTCGGCAATGGCGGGCACCCTTGGCGAAGTCACGGCACGGCGGGAATCGCTGCTCTTTACGGGCACAAGCCTGCGGCGTGAAGAATACGCTCATCTGGACATCCGGCGAACCTTACATTCACTTGCGTATATTCCGATGGAGTCAGCTGGCGAACTGTCAGCAGTTGTGGAGATCCTCAGCTTTGACGCGGAATTGACCGCTGCGGAATTGCGGGAACTTCTACCGCTGGTGGCAATTGCCGCCACCGCGCTAAATTCGGCCCAGCGATATGAGACTGAACGCAACGATTCGCTCGAGTCGATTAGCCGGCTGACCCAGCTTTACGACCTCGAGAAGTCTTTTTCGTCCACCCTTGAAATGGATGAGCTGATGCCGATCATCGGCGAGAAATTCCGCGAAGTTATGGAATGTTCGGCGGTGAATCTGTGGCTGCTGCGCGGTGACGAAAGTTTGCAATTGATGTACCAGGCCGGTTACGACCCCAGCACTCCCGCCGGCAGCTTACAAAAACCCGGCCAAGGAATTCCGGGCGACGTCTCCGACAACGGCGAAGCGGTTCTGATCAGCACTCCAGACGATCCGCGCCTCGGCGCGCGCAGCGCATCCGCTGCCGAGGGAGGAGTTTCTTCGCTGATCGTCACGCCGATCATGGATCGGGGTTCGTTGGTAGGGGTCGTCGAGACGGTGAACAAGCTCGACGGAAAGCCTTTCGACGACGATGACATGTTTGCGCTCTCCAGCGTGACCGAAACCGCGTCGACCGCGTTGCATAACGCAAGCTTGCTTATGGCCGAACGCAAAGTCGAAATCCTCGAGACTCTGGTCACTGTTAGCCACGAAATTACCTCGACCCTGAATCTCGAACGCATGCTGCAAACCATTGTGAACGCGCCACAGGCGGTCATCCCGTACGAGCGCGCCGCAATTGCGCTCGAACAGCGCGGCCGGTTTAAGCTCAGCGCCGTCACCGGCCTTACCCAAGTCAACGCCGATGCTCCGGACCTTGCTCCGCTCAACACCATCCTGCAATGGGCCGCTCTGGCGGAAGAAGTCGTGAACGTGCGGCAGCACGGCGATGACATCGAAAGCGACCGCGAAGAAACTCGAGCAAAGTTCAAGCAGTATTTTGCGGAGAGTGGCATGCGCGGTTTTTACGCGCTACCGCTGAATGACGATACCGGGCGCGTCGGCATTCTCAGCCTGGAAAGCAGCGATCCGGACTTTCTTTCCACCGTGCACATCGAGCTTCTTCAAGTCCTCGCCAGTCAGGCCACCGTGGCGCTGCGCAACGCGCAAATGTATAAGGAAGTTCCGTTCATTTCGGTTCTCGAACCGGTTCTTGAACGGAAAAGAAAGTTCATGGCGCTGGAAAAAACGCGCCGGACGATGATTACCGTAGCCGCGGCTGCCGCGGTTATTTTTCTGGTGATCTTTCCGTTGCCGATGCGCGTGGACGGTGACGCATCCGTCGGCCCCGGCCAACGCGCGCAAGTCCAGCCGGAATTCGAAGGTGTGGTCAGCAAGGTCTTGGTGCACGAAGGCGAAGCGGTGAAGCGCGGGCAGGTGATCGCCGAAATGGACGCCTGGGATCTGCGTTCCTCGCTTGCGGCGGCACAGGCCAAGTATCAGGCCGCACTGTTGCAAATGAACCATGCCCTCGCCAGCAACGACGGTGGAGAAGGCGGAATTCAGCGAGTCAAAGCGGATTACTGGAGGGGCGAAGTGGCCCGCGCGCAGGAATTGCTCGGCCGCGCACAACTTCGCTCGCCCATTGACGGCGTAGTGGCAACTCCTCACATTGATACCTTCGCGGGACGCCGATTGCAGCTCGGCGACACCTTCGCGGAGATTGTGGACACTTCGAGCGTAATCGTGGACGTGGCGGTCGACGCGGCTGACGTCGCGCTGCTCCGCACCGGCGAGAAAGCTTCCGTGAAATTGAACAGCTACCCGACTCAAACATTCCACGGTGAGGTTGCTCTGGTCAGCCCTAAAGGCGTGGCAGCGGGTGACGAGCGGGTATTTTATGCACGCGTCTCTGTTGCGAACCCGGACGGCGTACTGCGTACTGGAATGGAAGGGCGAGCCAAGATCACCTCGGGATGGCGAACCTCCGGCTATGTGTTTTTCCGCAAGCCGGTGCTCTGGATTTATTCCCGAATCTGGAATTGGTTTGGCTGGTGAGGACCAACTTCATGACAGGCTGCAACAAATTATTCACTCTTGCGCTGGTAGCGACCGCGCTGGCTTCGGGTTGTGGCGACAGCAAGCCCGAAACGTCGCAGGGAGCTCCGTCAGCGGCTGCAACGCGTTCCGCAGCCGCGCAGCCGGTTGCATCGGACGAAGGTCTGGCGATTACCGGACCATTGATCGTCGAACATCAGGTGGACGTCACCGCGCAGCGTGACGGCATTTTGACGAATATTTCGGCAGACACCGGTGCGCGCGTCGCCACCGGCGCCATTCTTGCTCGCCTCGACGACCGCCAATTGACCGCAAATCTCGAGGCAGCCCGGGCAAAGACCAGGAGCATTGAAGCCGACCTGAAAAACTGGCAAGCCGAAGGGGAAGTCCTGAAAGCCGATTACCTTCGCGCGCAGCGCTTGTGGAACGAAAAACTGATCGCCGAAGAACAACTGCAACACGCCAAGTACAAAGCAGAATCCGATCAGTGGGACATCGTGCGAGTGACAGAGCAGCTCAACACCGCCAGACAGGAAGAACACTCTCTCGAGCTTGAAGTCGAAAAAACCCGCATCATGGCTCCCTTCGGCGGTTTGGTCGCGCGCCGCTACGTTCGGCAAGGACAATCCGTCGGCAAAGGCGATCGCCTCTTTTGGGTTACCGCGGAAGGTCCGCTGCGCGTTCGATTCACTCTTCCGGAAAAATATGTTGGCCAAATGAAAAAAGGTCAGGAGCTTCCCCTGACTTCACCTGACGCGCCTGCCGAAAAGCACGTTGCCAAAGTAGTTGAGGTTAGCCCGGTGGTGGATCCCTCGAGTGGCACCATTGAAGTGTTAGCCGAACTTTCCGGGCCGCGCGGCGAACTCCGGCCCGGCATGAACGTGGTGATTCGCGTTCCCAGCTTGCCATGAACCTGACTCGAGCCCTCGATGTCGCGTTGCCGGAAATTCCGGCGCGCTCCTGGTCGCAGCGTGTGCCTCGGCTCGATCCCGGCACGACCTTTCGCGAGCATATCGAGGACGGGAATCGCATAGTACGCGTCTACAAGCCGAGTTCCGGTTATATGTTCAAGCTGTCTCCGGCCCAGTGGACCCTGGCGCAACTTTTTGACGGCAATCGTTCCTATTCGGAAATTGCCGCCACCTATACGGAGCAGACCGGCGAGTATTACGACCAGCTGGCGATCGCGGATTTTTCCGCAGAACTTGAAGCCGCTGATTTTTGGTACCGCACTCCACAAGAAAAGAATGTTTTGCTGCTCCTGCAGAGCAAGGAGGAGCGGCGCAAGAACCTGAAAGCCAAGAATCGCTTCGCCGATCTCTCCATCATCATTTTCCCGGCGTTCAACCCGGATCGCGGCCTGACCTGGCTTTATTCCTACACAAAATTTATCTACACGCGCTGGTTTACCGTGCTCACCGTACTGGCTTTTATTTTTACCGCTGGAATCACCGTCAGCCGTTGGTCGGAAATCGGGCGCGATACCGTGCAGTTCTACAATTTCTCCGACAAATCCTTCGCTGACATCCTGGTTCTTTATGCCCTCGGCATGTTCGTCGTCGCGGTCCATGAGTACGCTCATGCCCATGCCTGCAAACACTGCGGCGGGCGTGTCTCAGCCATGGGATTTGCGCTGGTTTTTCTGACTCCGGCTTTTTACACCGATACCACCGAGGGCGCGGTCATGGGTGACCGCTCACAGCGGCTGGTCATTTCGCTCGCCGGCATCTGGGCTGAACTGATGGTTTGCTCAATTGCCACGCCAATTTGGTGGCTTTCCGAACCGAACACCATCATCCACGACGGCGCGTATTTCATGATGATGTTGACCGGCATCGTCTCACTGATCGTCAACTGGAATCCGCTGATCAAGCTGGACGGCTACCACATGTTGTGCGAGATCATCGGCATTGCCGAACTCAAGGAAGATTCGACGGCCTATCTCTCGGCTTGGGTGAAGCGCCACATCTGGCGGTTGCCGGCGGAAGTTCCGTTCGTTCCGAAGCGCCGCCGCCTCGGCTTTGCCATCTACGCTTTACTCTCCGGCGCGTACAGTTACACCGTGCTGTACGTCGTCGCTCGGTTTGCCGGAAACGTATCTCGAAATTTCAGTCCCGAATGGGCCTTCATTCCTGAGTACGGTGTTGCGCTGGTCGTGTTCAAATCCCGAATCCGACTTTTGGTGAACTTCATGAAACTCGTTTATCTCGACAAAAAAGACCGCGTTCGCGCGTGGCTCGGCTCGCATCAAGCGATACTTGCTGCGGCGGCCGCGATGGTGCTGCTACTGCTCCCGATCTGGCACCAAAGCACCTCCGGCAATTTCGTGCTGGAAGCGGCGAAGCGCGCGGTCGTCCACACCGTTGTTCCGGGAGTGGTGGAAGATATGCTTGTACGTGAAGGGTCGAGGGTGTCCGCAGGGCAGCCCCTGGCGACCCTTCACAACCTGCCGCTGCAAGGTGACTTGGCGGAGGCCCAATCTCAGTTCGTTCTCGCCGCAGACCGGGCAACCTACGCGGCCTTGCACTACGAAGATTACGGAGCGGCCGCTCAGGAGCGGGAGGGCGCAGCAGCCAAATCACAGCAGTTGGGACTGAAGACCGCCAATCTGAAAATTGTCAGTCCCATCTCAGGGGTCATTTTGACTCCTCACCTCCAGAATCAGGTGGGATCTTATTTGACCGCAGGGACCGACCTGCTCGAAATTGCCGACCTAAACACCCTCCGCGCGCGCATTTACGTCTCCGAATACGATATGTACAAAGTGCGCGAAGGCGCGCCAGCCAGGTTAAAAGTCGAGGGAATCGCGCATACCTGGAACACGATCGCCACTGCCATCTCTCCGGTTTCGCAGCAGACCGACCCTACTTTGATCGACACCACAAAATTCAAGGGACTTCATCCGCCGCAGTTTTACCTTGTTGAATTACTGGTTTCGGGAAGCGATGGAAGGCTGAAGCCGGGGATGACCGGCGTCGCGAGAATATACGGAAGACGGATGAGCCTCGCTGGCCTTGTGCTGCAATCCTTGCGCATCGCATTGGGCCGAAAGATCTGGTAAGAGCAAAAAGGCGAGGGGGGCTGGGTGCCCTCCTCGCCTCTATTGCCTAGACCTGGTCTAAATCCTTGCCCGGCTTAACCGCCGCTACGACTTCCTGAAGCTCTTCAGAGTGGCCGCCTTGAACTGGCGCATGTTGGCCTGGCGCATGCTGGAGGTGGTTTTCGAGCTTAGCTGCTTGCTATGCGCCTGGCGCATGGAAGCTACTTTCGCGCCCTTGGCGTCCACTTCGTGGGTGCTGCTGCTGGCGACATTGGCTTTCTTGGCCGTCTTCAAAGTGCTGATCAAGGACTTTTTCTGGATGGACATTGTGGGCTCCCTGTCTCAAAATTTTTGTCTTTGCTTCAGACGCAATCTCTATATGCAACGGGCGTGCCAATCGCTCGCGCCAATCGTGCCGGCCGCCAGCACACGCTAAATCAATCACTTAGAGTGTTCCGATAGGTTATCGCAAGTCCGGCAAACCACCGTTGCGGTTAAAATCTCACCCTATCCGTTAAAAATTAACTATCTTGAGGTCAATTTTTAACCTTTAAAGCTTCAGTTTCCGGCACAGATACTTCATCCGCTGCCCATCCAGCTGCAACAACGTCGCCGCCGCCGCCTTCTTTCCACCCGTCCGCCGCAGTGCCGCCGTCAGATATGCAATTTCAATCCGTTCCATTTCGGCATCGAAGTCCACCCCATCTTCCGGGATCAAAATCGCTTCCTGGCCACTGGCGCTGTGCTGCAGCAGGTTCTGCGGGAGATGCTCGGCGGTAATCGTCGGGCCGTTGACCAGCACCACCAGCCGCTGCACTATGTTTTCCAGCTCCCGCACATTCCCCGGCCATGGGTATTCCTCCAGAATCTCCAAAACTTCGGGTTGCACCGCTTTCAACGGCTTTTTCGCTGCCGCGCAATAGTTCCGCAAGAAATGGTCCACCAGCAGCGCCACATCGCCGTCCCGCTCGCGCAAGGGGGGCACCACGATCGGCACTACGTTGATCCGGTAATAGAGGTCTTCGCGGAATTGCCCTTTCTTAACCAGGTCTTCGAGATCGTCGTTGGTCGCGCAAATCAGGCGGAAGTCGATCTTCTTGGACGTGCGCCCGCCTACCCGCTGCACGCTTCGTTCCTGCAACGCGCGCAAAAGTTTACTCTGCAACCCAGGATTCAGCGTGGTGATCTCGTCCAGAAACAGCGTGCCATTTTGCGCGGATTCAATCAGCCCGGCGCGCGCCGAATCCGCTCCGGTAAACGCGCCTTTTTCGTATCCAAAGAGTTCGGATTCAATCAGCGATTCGGGCAACGCCGAGCAATTCAGGCAGATGTATGGCTGATTCGCACGGTCGCTGCATTGCACGATCGCGCTGGCGATCAGCTCCTTGCCGGTCCCGCTTTCTCCACGCAGAACCACTGTCGTATTGCTGTCGGCGACCGCCTGGATCGTCTGATAAAGCTTGGTCATCACCGCGCTGGCGCCGATCATTGAACAGAAAGCAGACTTGCTTTCCAACTGTTGAACGACGCGCCGGCCTTCCAATTCATGCGCGCGTTTCTCAATCGCGCGTCCCAGTACTACCTGTAATTCTTCGTAATTTACCGGCGACAGTACAAATCCGTCGGCACCCGCCTGATTGGCGCGCAGTGGAATGCTGTGTTCGCGCGAGCGAGTCATCGCCACCAGCACGAGGTCTTCGCGGATCGCCCGAATTTCCTGCAGTACCTCGACGCCGTCGCGCGCGCCTTCTCCCACGCTGTCCAGATCAAACAAAATCGACTGTAGCGAAGGGTCTTCCACCGCTTCTTTGATCGTCTGTGCGGTGTCCGCAAGGCTGGCGCGAAACCCCGGCAGAAGCCCGCGCCGCATCTCAGGAAAGTCGGCTGCCTCGGCGATCACCACCGCCACCGAATAAACTTCGCCCTGAGCCGGATTGAGATCTGTTGGCATGTGCAGAGACGCGCGATTATAAAGGAACGGTTTTGTGCTGGAAAGCAATTCCACGCTGTAGTAGGTCGTCTCCGCAAAAATTTGCGGTCCATAATTCGGCCAATTCGCCTAGATTCGCTCCGCCGCGCAAAACCCAAACATTTTGTGTTTACGAAGCGCTGCCGGGCATCTATTTTTGCTAGTGCAGCTGTAGAGCTTCGCCAACGGACCAAGGATGCCCGACCAATATCAGACGCCGCAAAAGAGCCCCTTCAGGAATCCTCTCCTCTATTCCTCCGCCCTGATACTCATCGTTGCCCTATACGTCGGCTGGATACTACTCTCACGCCGTCAAGATAATCGTGCTTATCAACAGCGCGCCGAACAAGCTCAGGCCAAGAAGCAGCGCGAAGCTGATCAAGCCGCCATCGATCAGCTCGGTGGCAGCGAACTCGCCATCCAGATGCTGTACGCTACTCCGAAGATCCGCCGCGGAGAGACGGCGCAAATTTGCTACGGTGTGGCCAACGCCAGGAGCGTTACGTTGCTGCCGCAAAGCAATCCCGTCTGGCCCTCACACAACCTTTGTGTTGACGTAAAACCAGCAAAAACAACTACTTACACCCTCACAGCCACTGGCGCCGACGGCCAGACCCTCTCCCAAGACGTCAAAATCGAAGTCCGTTGATACCCGAAATCGGTACTTGTTCCCGCAATTTCCCTGCCTCTATACTAAGGACTGCGCGGGGGCGGCCATTGGACCTTCCAAATCCCTCCCCCGCGAATCTTTTTTGGTGAAGGCGCATGTCCGACCCTATCGCGAAGATCAAAAAGAAGTTGCAGGACGAAATCGACCAACTGGACCACGAATTGAACGTGGACCTTCCGAAAGAGATCGCCGTTGCCCGCGCACACGGCGATCTTTCCGAAAACGCGGAGTATAAGTACGCCAAAGAGCGCCAGGGTTTCGTCAACGCGCGCATCGCGCAGTTGAAAAAGCGCATGGGCGATCTCGGCATGCTCAATCTGACCAACATTCCCACCGACCGTTCTGGCTTCGGTTCTAAGGTCGTGGTCATCGATATGCAGAAGGATCTTCGTATTGAGTACAAACTGGTCAGCAGCGAAGAAGCTGACGTCGAAAAAGGTCTCATCTCCACTACTTCACCCATCGGCCGCGCTCTGCTGAACCGCAAGGTCGGTGATGAGGTAAAGGTAGCCACGCCCGCCGGCAGCAAAGAGTTTGAAGTCGTTGAACTTCTTACTATCCATCAGCTGGAGTAACCAAACCGCTTCTCCAGCCGTCACAGTAGTGAGCGCGAGGTTTTATGATTTGGGGCGCCGGGTCCACGCTGGGTTTGCTTGCAGTTCTTGGCTACACCGTATCTGTAGGCGGAGCTGTTCTGCTCTGGACTAATCGCCTCGATGTCCCGATCTGGGTGCACGACGAGTTTGGTGCGGTTCGCCGCAGCGTCATTCGCCACGCCATTTCCGCCAAATTCCACGGCCTTAGGGAAGAAGTCTCCTGTAAGGCTTGCCCTTCCTGTTTCGTACGTAGCCTGGCCCGGCCCTCGCGCCGCCGCATCAATCGTGGAGCCATCCTGTTGGCAATCGGACCACTGCTGTTGCTTCTCGATTTCCTTATCTAATGATTGTCCCCTCTTCTGAACCCTCACTTGCTCCATTACAATTCTCGCTACCATGAAACCATCACTGATCGTCCACGGAGGCGCCTGGGACATTCCTGACGAAGCCGTCTCGGCTTGTAATGAAGGCTGCCGCAACGCTCTCGCCGCGGGATGGAACGTCCTCGCTTCCGGCGGCTCTGCCGTTCAGGCCGTTGAAGCCGCAATCATGGTGCTGGAAGACGATCCCGTTTTTGACGCTGGCTACGGCTCCCATCTCAACGCCGACGGCAAAGTCGAGTGTGACGCCATCGTCATGGATGGAGCGACACTGCGCGCAGGTGCCGCCGCAGGACTTCAGCGCTTAAAAAATCCCATCCGTCTCGCACGCAAGATTCTCGAAGAGTGTCCGCATATGATGCTCATCGCAGACGGCGCGGAACGTTTTGCCCGCGATCACGGACTTGCGTTATGTAAGCCGGAAGAGTTGGTCAGCGAAGCCGAATGGGAAGCTTATCTTCGCTGCAGCAAGGATGAGCACGCCGCCGAACACCATCGTGGCCACGAACAGGGCACTGTCGGTGCAGTCGCTCTCGATTCTGATGGCCGCCTCTTTGCCGCGACTTCCACCGGCGGCACTTGCTGCAAACTTCCGGGACGCGTTGGCGATTCGCCGCTCATCGGCTGCGGCTGCTACGCCGATTCTCAGGCTGGCGGTGTTTCCTGCACCGGCTACGGCGAAGCCATCATGAAAATCGTGATGGCCAAGACCGCCGTGGATTTCCTTCGACGCGAGCCTTTAAACGGCGAGAGCCATCTGGACGTTGCCAAGCGCGCGGCGAAGGATGCTGTAAACCTCCTCGCCGAACGCGGCAAAGGTACCGGTGGCCTCATCCTCGTCGATCAACATGGCAATCCTTCCTTCGCCTTCAACACTCCGCGCATGGCCTATGGCTACGTCAATCCAGACGGCCAATTTGTCACATCAGTCTGAACCCTAATCGTTGCGCGCTTTCTGGTTTGCCCTGTTGTGGCGGTGATACAGATCGCCGACCGAGTAAGTCACGCCGCTGAAAAACGTTAGTCTCGGCAATGGTCCGTAAGGGGCTACGTAGATGCCGATATCTAGCACCAGTCGCGGCGATAAATTGTAGGTCGCGGCCCCCATGATCGTCATCGTGGCTGGCGTCGTTGCATTTGCGTTACTGAAGCCCGCGACCTCTGCCGTGGCTCCCCACCTTTCCGTAATTCCGTGCGAATACGCCAGTGCCGTAAAGTAGTCTCGGTCGAACCCGCTCCCTCCGGCGCGTCCCAACCATTGCACGCTCTCATTAAAATCGACGTGATGTTTCCCAAAATCCTTGCTGACTAAAATGCCGGCGGAATGGCCAAGCGCTGCGGCGCCGACCTCTGCGGTTGCCGTCGGAATCGTTGCTGCGTACAGCACCGAAAATGTGGGCCGCCAGGTTTTCTCTTCGAAGATCTTGTACTTGAATCCCGCTCCGGAATCGCCCCGTCCGGCAATACCCGCATCTCGTTCGATCGGATTATTGGCGAAACGCAGCTCCAGGTTTTTCGTGATTCCGAACTTCAACAAACCGTTGATATTTTGGTGCCCGTCCGCGGCTTCGATGCCATATTCGATTTCGAATACTCCGGACTGTACCGACTCCGCCGTCGTCGAAAATGTGGGCCGGTTCGGCACCGCGCTAATCTGGTCCGTGGGTCGGTACGCATCGTTGGCCGCAGCGGACTGGCTCTCCGGTGCCGGTGGTGGCTGAGTCCCCTCGCTCTGCGCTCGCAGCGCCCCGCCTAGCAACACGCAACTGAAAAACGCCAGCATCGCTCGCGTATAGTCGGAATAGTTCATAATCTGTTCTTCAGGAAAGCTTAGCAGCGGGAAGTTGACCCGGCGTGGGCCTCCGCCACTTTCCCTGAAAATTTGCCCAACTGATTACGACATCCAATCATGAGCCCTTCCAATCCATCATCCGCCGCCGGTCTCTGCGAGCAGTGCCGCCACGCCCAGAAAATCGAGTCGAGCAAAGGCTCGACCTTTTTGCTCTGCAAGCTCAGCCAGTCCGATCCACGCTTCCCCAAATACCCCCGTCTCCCGGTCTTGTCGTGCGCCGGTTATGACCACCCCGACCGCAATACGCCGGCTCCTCCCGCCAAAACAAGTTAGCATGTCCGTAATCTTACGTTTTCCGGGTCAAGTCCATCGGTCCTACGGGGATTGCCGATGCTCCTCTCAGTTCGGCTGCGCACTCCGATCGCGCTGATGGTGCTCCGTTCGCTCGCCTGCTCGACCCACGCTGAAAAGCTCCGCATCACCAGCACCCCTCCAGGAGCAACGGTCGAAATCAACGGCGTTGCCGTCGGGACCACTCCTTTCCAGACAGATTTTCCTGGAAGTTATTTCCACGGTGCTCGACGTTTTGCGTCGTTTCTATCCGGTCACTGCGCCTGTCGAGCCATGAAACAACGATTGTAGCGGCACCTCGCTGCACACAAATCCAGGTCGTCGACCAGCGATTCCAACGACTCACTCAGCCTGGGCCCGATCACCTCATCGCGGGAGCGGCCGCTGTCTGTCGGCTTTAACAGGAATTTCTTGCGGAAGTAATGCGAGTTTCGGCGCCACAGCGTAATTAAGCCTGATGGCACCAGCCCACAGCTCATACACCGACGTACACATCCAGAGGAGGTTTCGTGAAATTGAGTCGAACCTATCCAAGTACCAGGGGCAACGGGTCGCGCCAATTGTTAGCCGCCGCTACCGCAGCATTTTTGGCGATGTATCCAATCGCGCCGGCATGGGCCGGTGAACCCGCGCCAGCGAAGCCGGCGACGTCCGCCGTCCCTGCCACTCAGGCTTCGGTATGCGCATTGAACTCGCCGCGTGGACGGGTCAAACATGTCGTCACCATCATCTTTGACAATACCCACTTCCAGCGCGACCCTGCACGCGACGGCTCAACGCTGGTACCCTCCGACCTCGAGCAGATGCCCCACCTGCTCAACTTCATTAAGAACAATGGCGTGCTGCTCAGCAACCACCATACGCCTCTCATCTCGCACACCTCGGATGACGTCATCACCATCCTCACCGGCGTCTATCCAGACCGCCACGGTGTAGCCACGGCCGCCAACAGCTACCAGGAATACGCGGGCGCTGGCACAACCGGATTTCAGACCGCCTTCACGTACTGGACAGACCTGAGTCGGGATAACACCTACAACCTGATCAGTGGCAAGGTGGATGCGAATCATCCGAACGGCGTCAACGCGCCTGCGCCGTGGGTGCCCTTTACTCGCGCCGGCTGCGATGTAGGTGCCGTCGCTGCCGCGGACATGGAGATCGAGAACACCACTGTTGACATCACCACCGTCTTCGGGGCTGGCTCAGATCAGAGCAAGGATCCCAACAAGGCCGCCAACTATGAAGGTATAGCGATCCACTGTGCGGCGGCGAGCACGCTCTGCTCCAAAGCCAATGGCGGCTACCCCGACAAGTTGCCATGGGAGCCGAATGCCGATGGCTCGGCAGCATCGACCGATCCGGTTGCTGGGACCTCCACCGCCTACGAGGGGTATAACGCCCTGTTCGGCCACAAATATGTTGCCCAAGCCTTCGAAACTCTTGGGTTGAGCAACAAGGTGCTCGACAATCATGGAAACCTGTTGGACATCAACGGTAACGTCATCGTCGACGACTTCCCGTTCGGCAAGATAACCACGGGTTTCCCGGGATTCAGCTTGGCACCTCAGTACTCGCTGGGCTACACCGCTGACATGCTGGAGGCTGGCGTCCCGGTGGTCTTCTCCTACATCGCCACCCCACACCGGCCGATCCCGCCTAACCCCTACCACTACGGTTTCGCCGAGGTAGACGGGAGTGGCGACAGCAACGACTACGGTCCGGGTGAGGCGCACTATGTCCAGACACTGAAGCAGTACGACGACGCGTTCAACACGTTTTTCACCCGTCTCGCCAACGACGGGATCACCCCGGCGAACACGCTGTTCCTTATCACCGCCGAAGAGGGCGATCACGTGGTTGCGGCCAACCCTACCAACCCTGGCTGCAACGGCGTAACTACGCCGTGCACCTACGGCAACACGCCTGGCAATGAGGTCGGCGAGCTGAGCCTCAACTTCCTGGGTTTGCTGAAGGCCGAAAAAGGCATCACCACCGGTGCTTCGGTGACCAACGACGATGCGCCCGACATTTACCTGACCGGTAATCCCCTCCCAACCGACCCTAACTTGCGGGCCTTCGAGCAGGCTTCGGGCAGGTTAACCGTCACCAATCCGATCACCGGGCTTACCGACACCTTCGCGCAAGATATGGCCGATCTTACCGAGTTCAAGATTCTGCATATGCAGACCTTCGATCCGCTCCGGAGCCCAAGCTTCACCATTTTCGGAAACCCCGACTACTATGCCATGGGCGTCACCGCTTGCGGCGACAGCCTCAGCCCGGCTACCGACTGCGTCACGCAAACCCCAGGCTTTGCCTGGAACCACGGCGACGTGCAGCCACAAATCACAACCATCTGGCTCGGAATGGCGGGACCTGGGGTCGATCAGTTCGGGGTGGACAACACTACCTGGTCCGATCACACCGACACTCGGCCTACTATGCTGTCGCTGCTGGGCTTGAGGGACGACTACCTGCATCAAGGGCGCGTTCTGGCCGAGAAACTGTCCGGCTGGGCGCAACCATCAGCGGTCAAGAAGAGCGCAAATTTCGTCGCGCTCGCTCAGGCACTGAAACAAATTAACGCGCCAGTCGGACCGCTCGCATTGGCGAGCCTTCACCTTTCCACTGTCGCCATGGAAAGCAACGACCTTGGCGATACCACATACACCAACATCGAAAACCAGCTGGATTCCTACCGGACCCAGCGCGATGCGCTGGCGGCGCAGATCCTTTCCGCGCTGGAAGCCGCGGAGTTCTCCGGCACGCCCATTCCCGATGCGACCGCAAACAACCTGATCCAGCAGGCGCAGTCGTTGCTGTCCAGCGTGGAAACCTACGCCGGCAGCTTTTGATCCCTGCGTCGCTGTTTGCCGCGGGTCAACCTACCAGGGCGCGAGGCGACTCTCGCCCTTTTGATTTGTGCTTGGTTCCACCAGGCAAACGCACGACTAAACCTTTGCACCACTTCCAAAACAGCCAGGGCGCACCCTTGGTTCCGAGCGCTACTAGGTATAAGACTCGTTGGCACCGCGGAACGCACTGTGTTAGCATCCCCGCCGGGTTGGACGCTCCGGCATCCTTCCCGAACAGGAGAACGGACCAGGGGTATTTTTCGATTGTCCTTCGCCTCGTCGCTCTGCACAGGATTTTCTGCGGCAAAGCCGCGGGACCCAGGTAATGCACGGCACATTCGTTAGCCCGAATTTCCGCCGCGCAGCATGCGGCCACGCTCTCCTTCCCCAGTACTATAATTTTTTTCAGGCGCAGGCCCGCGCCTTTTATTGCCGGGTTTCAGGGTTTGTACTTACCAACCCTGACTTGTCAAACACGGACCTCGCCTGCTCGCCTCGCGCGGCGCAGATCGGGAGGTCTGTATGAAGACGTATCTCACCAAGGACATTCGCAACGTCGGCATTGTAGGCCACGGCGGCACCGGGAAGACCCAGCTGGTGTCGTCGTTACTGTACACGGCGGGTATGACGCCGCGCTGGGGAAAAGTTGCGGAAGGCACATCCACCACCGACTTTGACGAAGAAGAAATCGCTCGAAAGATTTCCACGCAAACTGCTCTGGCCTACGCCGAATGGCCCTGCACCCTCTGCTCCGGCTCCAACATCAAAATTAATTTTCTCGATCTTCCCGGCTACGGCACCTTCATCAACGAAACCAAAGCCTCTCTTATCGCCGCGGATTGCGCCTTAATCGCCGTTGACGCCCACGTCGGCGCGCAGGTCACCACCGAAAAAGATTGGGATTTCTGCCTCGAGTACGACATTCCCCGCGCCTTCGTGCTCACCTGGATGGATCGCGAACTCTCCAGCTTCGAACGCTCCATGGAATCCCTGCAGGAAGCGTTTGGCCGCAGCGTCGTCGCTCTGCAATTGCCGATCGGTACCGAGCGCGGTTTTCGCGGCGTGATCGATCTGGTCGGCATGAAAGCGCACTTCTACACTCCTGATGGCGACGGCAAGGCAAAAATCGAGGAAATTCCCGCGGCTCTGGCGCAAGACGCCAAGGAAGCTCACGAAAAACTTGTTGAGATGGTCGCCGAAGGCGACGACGAATTAATGGAAGAGTTTTTCCGCGAAGGCACCATTCCCATTGAGGATCTGATTCCCGGAGTTCGCAAGGCTATCGTCGCCGAAAAAATTGTTCCGGTGCTGATGATCGCCGCCGCCCACAACATCGGCAACAGCAGCCTGCTCACCTTTCTCGCCGATGTTTTTCCGCATCCCGATGAACACGAAGAGGAAGGCTACGCCGAACCACGCGGAAAGGGTGATCGCGTCCCTCGCAAGTACGACGATTCTCAGCCACTCTCGATTTTCGTTTTCAAGACCATGGCCGATCCCTTCGCCGGTCGCATCAACTATTTCAAAGTAAAAAGCGGCGTTCTCAAAAATGACGCCAGCGTTACCAACTTCGGCCGCGGCGCCACCGAAAGAATGCAGCACATCCAAGTTGTGCAGGGAAAAGCCCTCAGCGAAGTGGGCGAACTACATGCCGGTGACATCGGCGCTATCGCTAAATTGAAAGACACCCTCACCGGAGACACCCTCGGCGATAAAAACGCTCCCATTTTTTACAAACCCGCGCAAATTCCAGAACCCGCCATCACCTTCGCTGTCGAACCCAAGACCCGCGCCGACGAAGACAAAATCGGCGTTGCCATCCACAAAATCCTGGAAGAAGACGCCGCACTGCGCTTTTCCCGCGATCCGCAAACCAAGGAATTCTTGCTGGCCGGCTCTGGCCAGCAGCACATCGAAGTCGTCGTGGCCAAACTCCACAAGCGCTACCACGTCGATCTCACACTGAAGCCGCCGAAAGTTCCCTATCGCGAAACCATTCGCGGACGCGCCGATGTCGAGGGCAAACACAAGAAACAGTCCGGCGGACACGGCCAGTTCGGCGTCTGCCGTGTGAAGTTCGAACCCGCCGAGCGCAACAAAGGCATCGAATTTGTGGACGATATTTTCGGCGGCGCCATTCCGCACAACTGGATTCCGTCTGTCGAACGCGGAATCCGTGAATCCGCCGCTCGCGGTTTTCTTGCCGGATTTCCGATGACCGATTTTCGCGCCACGCTCTACGACGGCAAGTATCACGACGTCGATTCTTCCGATATCGCCTTCAAAATCGCCGGCTCGCTGGCCTTCAAGGAAGCCATGAAGCAGGCGCGCCCGGCGCTGCTCGAACCGGTCATGCACGTCGAAGTCTACGCGCCCGACCAATATTCGGGAGATTTGCTCGGCGATCTCAGCTCGCGCCGCGGCCGCATCGCGGGCAGCGAAGTCCGCGGTCACAGCGTAGTTATCAAAGCGCAGGTTCCACTCGCCGAAATGCTCTCTTATGCCACCGACCTCACCTCAATGACTCAGGCTCGCGCCAGCTATTCCATGGAATTTTCTCACTACGACATCGTGCCAAACGAATTGGCCGACAAAGTCGTCGCCGCTCACAAATCCGCCCACGGCGAACAACTAGTTGAAGAAGAAGCCTGACCTCGATCAGCAACAATTTGTCATCCTGAGGACCAGGATCTCGACTGTAAGTCCAGCAACTTGTGTCGTCGTGCACCCTCACGAAAACCGCGGCAAAAACATTCCGGTATGCTGCCGGTGCTCCGCAAACCCTTCGCCAAATTCCTGCGACAAAAACAACTCTTCCCGCCGAGCCTTTCGAAACAACCCGAAAAACACCAACGCAAATCCCAGTACTCCGCTCAACGATCCCTGCGTAATCGCCACCGTCAGCAGCGCCGCCAGCATCCCGGTATAAATCGGATGCCTGATCCAGCGGTATGGCCCGCGCCGGATCAACTGATGATTGGTCTTGATCGTGATCGTTCCGCTCCAGTTGCGGCCCAGCGTCAGCCGCGCCCACACTGCAAACAACAATCCCAGAACCGTCGCCACCACGCAGATCAGCAGCAGCGCCGGGCCAGCCTCAAAAATTGGCCGCGCCAGCCACCCCCCGCCAAACCCTTCTCGAAAAATCAGAGCAAATCCCACCATCGCCGGTACTAAATGTTCGAACCGCTGCATCACGCTTTCGCTGCGTTTCGTGGACTTGTTGAAAAACGCCATCGCCAGCCACCAAATCACCCAGATCATCCACGCCCGGCCCTCAAGCTCCATCGCCTGGCGAATGGTCAGCGTAAATGCCGCTGGGAAAAGCAACGTCCCAAATGTCTTCGGGCATTCGCAAAAGAGCATTCCAACCGCCAGCATTGTCACCTCCGGACACCCTTCTTAGATATCGCGCCCGACTTGCGCCTGCAAGTCAAGCATCCCTTTTTTCTGCTATTGCGTGCCTCACGACTCTCGTGCAACGCCAATTTGGTGCTTGTCCGCTCAAAACCCGCCCCCAAAATGGTCGCATCATGAAAAAATCCTCCGCTTCCAGAAACCATCGCCACGCCGGACCACAAACCCTCGCCATTCACGCCGGCGAACCGCTCAAGCACGGCGTCGGCGCTCCTGTCGGCACCGAAATTTGCCGCTCTTCCACTTTTACATTTTCTTCCACCGCCGAAATGAAGCGTTGGGCCCAAGGCAAAAGCTCCGCCTACATCTACACCCGCTACGGTAATCCAACTCTGAAAGTCGCCGAAGAAAAAATCGCCGCCCTCGAAGGCGCGGAAGCCGCCGTCGTCACTTCCAGCGGCATGGCCGCCATTTCTTCCGCATTGCTAGGCGTTTTGAAACACGGCGACGAATTAATTTCCACCGCGCAACTCTACGGCGGCTCCTATCGCCTCATGCGCGATGTTTTTCCTGACATGGGCATCACTGTCCGCCACGTCCCCACTTCTCTAGAAGGAATCGAAAGCCTCGTTACCCCGCGCAGCAAAGTTCTCTACGTCGAAACGCCCACCAATCCAACGCTCCGCCTCGTCAATCTCGAAAAAGCCATCGCCTTCGCCAAAAAACACAATCTCGTTTCCATCATCGACAACACTTTCGCCACGCCAGTCCTGCAAAAACCGATCGCCCTCGGCTTCGACATGGTCGTCCACAGCGCCACCAAATATCTCGCAGGACACTCCGACATCATCGCCGGTGCTGCCGCTGGCAGCCGCAAGTGGATGGATCGCGTGCACCACATGGTCATCTATCTTGGCGGCTCCATGGACCCCGGCGCGGCCTTTCTCCTTATCCGTGGAATCAAAACCATGGGCGTCCGCGTCGAGCGTCAATGTTCCAACGCCATGAAAGTCGCTACCTTTCTCGAAAATCATCCCAAAGTCGCGCGCGTTCATTATCCCGGCCTGAAATCCCACGCCGATCACGCGCTCGCCAAAAAACAGATGAAGGGCTTCGGCTGCATGCTGGCCTTCGACCTCAAAGGCGGCCTGCCTGCAGCCAGAAAATTCTGCGATCGCGTGCAACTTTTTCTGCTCGCTGCAAGCCTCGGCGGAGTCGAGTCTCTCGTCGTCCTGCCCATCTACAGCTCGCACTACAACATGAGCTTGCAGGAACTCGAGCAGGCGGGCGTCACCGAGGGAACCGTGCGCGTCTCCGTCGGTCTCGAAGACGCCGACGATTTAATCGCCGACCTGAAGCAGGCCCTCGCCTGACCTGACTTCCACGCGGAACCACTGGAAATTGCCGCGATTCAAGAGGATGATATTCCCAACGCAGCACCAGGTTTTTCGTAAGGGAGAACACCATGCGCCACAAAATGGGACTCTTGTTTGCGGTCTTAGCGCTCTTCGCATTCGGGGCCCGCGCCATTCCTTCCAGCACCGATGCGTCCGCTTTCGATCGGTTGAAAACTCTGGTCGGTGAGTGGGAAGGCACCAGCCGCGAAGGGCCGGTGAAGATCACCTACACTCTCGTCTCCGGCGCGAGTGCGTTGATGGAGCGCCTGCAGCGCGGCAACGAGCCTGAAATGATCACCATGTACTCCGCCGACGGCGACCACATTCTGGTCACCCACTATTGCAGCGCTGGCAATCAGCCCCAGATGAAATCAGAAACCCTGAAGAGCAAAGTGCAGAAATACTCTTTTAGCCTGGTTCGCGTCAGCGGCCTCAAGACTGAAGATGAAGGCCATATGATCGGTCTGGTGCTCACTATTTTGGACAATGACCATCTCACGCAGGAATGGACATACAAGGAAAAAGGCAAGACCGCGGTGGACCTGTTCCAATACAAAAGAAAGCCCGAGAAGCCCGCGGCAATCGTGCCCGCGAAGTACTGACTCTGACTGCGCCAAGCGTCATTTAGCGCTGCACCGCTGTGCGATCGCATCTACAACCGTTATCTTCATCTCCGTGTTCGCAGCTGAAGACGCAGCGGCGATCCGGTGCGGATTGCCACTAGAATGGGCAGCATGTCGAAGAATGTAAGTCCGTTGCAAAAGCTGCGCGCCGCGCTCCTCTCCGCTGAAACCTCGCCACCCCAGCTCGCCGAGCAGGCGCTCGAACGCGCCAATCAAAACGCCAGTCGCAACGCCTATCTTTCCCTTGATAAAACTTGGACTCTTTGCGAAGCCGACCGCGTTGAAAAGGAATTTGCTCAACACGAAAAGCCAGCACTCTTCGGTATGCCCGTTTCGCTGAAAGATTGTTTTGACCTCCAAGGATTTCGCACCACTGCTGGCACCAAGTTCTACGCCGACAAAAGCGAAATTGCCCGCGAAGATTCCGCCGTAGCAAAACAGTTGCGCGAGCAAGGCGCGGTGATTACCGGCAAGACGAACTTGCATCCATTGGCCTACGGCATCACCGGAGAAAATCCCGACTTCGGCGATTGCCTGCAGCCCGCCGATTCGAACTTGCTGACGGGTGGCTCGACCAGCGGTGGCGCGGCCAGCGTGCAGGAGGGGTCGGCGGTCGCCGCGATCGGCACCGACACTGGCGGCTCGATTCGCGTTCCCGCGGCGCTGTGCGGATTGGCCGGCTATCGCGCGTCAATCGGTCTCGGGTGGGAGCGCGAACTTTGGCGCGGTGGAATTCATCTCGCACAGTCGTTTGATACCTTAGGCTGGATCTTCCGCGATTTGCGCGATGCGCCGCTGCTTGCTGAAGGTTTGTTCGGTCTCAGCGTTCCTCCGCAAAATGAGCTGCGCGCGCGCTTCGGAACCATCGCTCCGGAATTTCTCCATGGCTGCGACGCAAACGTGCAATCCGCATTTGCGGCATTCAAGCACTCGCTCGCCGAATCTGGCGCTGCGCTGCAATGCTTCGACGCCGCATACTGGGAGGATGCGCTCAGCATCTACGCGCCGATTCAAGCCAGCGAAGCAGCCGCGATTCACGCGGCCGCAACTGGCGGTGACTATTCCGTGTTTCCCGAGCCAATCAACGAGCGCCTTAGGTGGGGCGCTTCGCTCAGCGCAGACGAAATCGCAACGCAGCGAGCGCGTCACTTGGAATTTCGCGCGCGGATCGATGCGCTGTTCGACGCATTCGACTTTCTGATTTTGCCATGTGCGCCGATGAGCAAGCTCGAAGCAGGAAGAGATCATTCGCAAACACGCATGAAAATTCTGCGCTACACCACACCATTGAGTCTGGCAGGAACTCCAGTTGTGACCATTCCCGTTCCGGGCGGAGCGGGAATACAACTCGCTGCGCCACGCGGTGCAGACTCGTTTCTGCTGGCTTACGCTGCAACTCTCGCAGCGAGAATTCCGCAGCACATTTCCAGTGCAGCGCATGAACCGGAGGCGGAAGTGCAAAGTCGAAGGTTCAAAGTCGAAAGAAACCCATCGGCTTGAGAACGGTTGGCCCGGCAGCGCTCCCCCAAGTGCTAGTTAACAATAAGTCCTGCCCCCACCCCCTTTTTTTGTAAATGCTGATTCTAAAAGAGTTAGGAGATCGGTTTAGGTAGCTGCAGAACAGGGGGATGATCGCCGATGGTAGGTTGAGCGTCAAGAGATAATATTGGCGAGAAAGTACCGTTCGGACGGGAAATGCGCGCGAGGTGTCGGCGCCATCGTTTCCTAGAAGCAGGGCGCGTAAAGCGGGCTCACGCTTTCACAGCACGAAAGCGTGGGTCCGCCCGGAGGTCTTGAAGATTTACGATTGAGATGATCGCGTTTTGTTATTTTGCCGGGATGGTGTCGAACTTCCCGGAGCCTTGCTCGTAGAAGATGGCGCCTTCGCTTTTGTCGCCGCCGCTCCAGTGTTTGTGGCCACCGGGGACGAAGAGGTATTCGCCTGGCCCGACGCGCTTTTCGCCGGCTTCGTCCTTATAGAGGTAAGCGCCTTTGATGACCACGATGGAAACGTCGTTGGTGTGGGTATGCATACCGGCATCGTAGCCGGGCGCGAATTTGGTGAATGTTGCATGAGGGCCCTTGTCCATTTCACCTGCGAGGGCCTGCATGGAAACACCGCTCATCGGCGACGGTGCATAGGTGGCTTTCTCTGAAGATACGTAAACGACCTGCTTGTCTTTCTGGGCCTGGGCAGCGCCAACTAAAGCCGCAACGACGGCAAAAGCCGCGACAGCCGAAGCGATCACTGATTTTTTCATTCTTCTCTCTCCGTGAATTTCTAAACCGGGAATTCGTTTTGACCACCCGGATTCGAATGGTTATACACCAAAGCGGCTTGGGGCGGCTAAGTATCTGGTCTGCAGCGACGTTTAGGCGCCGGTCTCCATCGATAAGATCGCGATATAGGATTAGGCCAGCAGCGTTTTGCCGAATTGTCTCAAGGAATTAGATTGCGGCAGCAGCGACTTCGTTTTCGATCATTCTGGTGTCAACAATGAGCGAGACACCGCCGCTACAACAGTCAACGTTCGACGGAGCAGGCGAAGTTGGCAGCATCGTTGGTGTCGCCGGAGCCTTTGTACTTGGCGACTTGAGGGAAAGGGCAGAGCGGGCGGGTCATTTTAGGGCGCTTGGCGGGGTCGATCGTGTCGGGCTCGGTGGAACCGGATTTAGAGGCGATGATGGCGGTTGGCGCGATGCCTTTTTCGACCCACTGTTCGAGGGCCAGTTCGATGTTGTGCTGCGGGTCGGATGCGCCAGCGGGGTTTTGTCCGAACGAGTCTGGGCCGGGGCCACCGCTGCAATGCTGCATGCCGGGGACCATGTAGAGGCGGGCGAAGGATTCGGTTTCGTTGCCGCCCATTTTGCTGAGCATCTCGGTGAAATAGTTGACGGTGTTGAGCGCGGAAATGGCGGGATCGTTCCAGCCATGATAAAGGATGAGCTTTCCGCCGTGGGCTTTGAAGGGAGCGAGGTTGACGTTGGTGGCGTTGAGGATTTTTGCGGTTTTTTCATCGGCGGCGATCATCGCGGCATCGACGCTGGCGTCGCGATAATTCCAGTCGGATTTTTCGTAGATGATGTCGGAAAAATATCCGCCGCTGAAGGCGAACATCAGGCTCTTGCCCGGAGCCTCGCCAGTGATCCACGGCGCCCAGCCGCCTAGGCCTTCTTCCGCTCCAGGCAAGTAGCCGGGGAAAATCTTGCGGCCTTTGGCGTCGTTTGGCCCGGCGTAGAGTTCTTTCAACGCCGTGACTTGCGGTGCAATAAGGCAGGTGTTCGAGTCAGCTTCTTTGCAGAGCATCGTGGCGGGGTCGAAGCGGCATTTCCTGGGATCGTTGTCCTGCGCGTCACACGCGGCGTTAACCGCGTGAGCGATTAGGCCCAGTTTGTTGGCCGGAATGTAGCTGGTGGGATCGAGCGTGGTGGCTTGCGCGTCGGCAAGGGCTTTGGTGAGCAGATGAGTCCAGTAGTTGGCGGGAGCTCCGGCGAGGATGCCGTCGTAATCATCGGGAAAACGCTGGGCCTCCATCAAGGCCTGGCGGCCGCCATTGGAGCAGCCGATGAAGTAGGAATGCTGCGGATCTTTTCCGCTGAAGGCTTTGATGGTGGACTTGGCGACGCGGGTCATTTCGTGGATGCCGCGGTAGCCGAAGTCGGCAACTTTTTCGGGATGGCCGAGGGCCCAGCTGGCATCGGTGCCACTTGCGGCGTGTCCGGTGTCAGTGCCAACCGCCGCGTAGCCTTTTTTCACGGCAATGGCCAGCGCTTGATAATAAATTTCACCGGCGAAGCCACCGTTGCCCCAGCCCTGGAGATTTCCGTTCCACGCGACGTTGTTTCGAGCGCCGATGGGAAGCCACACTTCAATTTTGATCGAGGAATCGGCGCTGGGCTCGGCTTCGGCAATGACGCGACAGAAGGCGGGGAGGGCTTTGTAGAGATTGGGATCGCCGAGCATCCACGCGGCCATCGTAGACGGGGGAGTGAAGGCGCCGGGGGCGACGGCTTGCGCCGAGAGGATTTTCGCGCCGGAAAGCTCGAGTTGGGTAAGGGATTCGCAGGAATGGGTTCCGGATTGGGCGTTTGCAGCAAACGACAGCAAAAGAGTAACGATCGCAGTGAGAATTATCTTTGCCATGAGGATGTCCTCCGAGCGAGGCAATCTGCGCAACCCAAAACCCAGGTTCCGAAACCGAACCAGGGGCACCCGACTTCGAGGCGTTTATCAGCGAAGCACTATAGCGAGTCTGGGAAAAATTGGGAAGGAGTGCAATGGCAAAAAGCGCCCGCCTCCCCGCGGGGAGCGGGGCAGGCAGAAGGCGGCCGCTACAACAGACGAAGGCGGGCACGGCCCCGAGCGGTTCGGGGTAAACATGCCCTGCCCTCACGGGAAAAGGTCAAACCGGAATTGGTGAGCGAGGAACGATGGCTCAGTCTTCGCCGATGTCTTCCTGCCAGATGGCGGGATTTTTTTGGATGTAGTCGGAGAGGAGCGTTACACATTCCTGCGAGTCCAGGTCGATGACTTCGATGTTGAGAGCGCGGAGCCAATCAATGCCGCCCTGAAAGGTGCGCGATTCGCCAACGATGACCCTGGCAAAACCGAATTGGCGAATCAGGCCGCTGCAATACCAACAGGGAGCGAGCGTGGTGACCATGGTCAGTTTGCGATAGCTGCGCTGGCGACCGGCGTTGCGGAAGGCGTCGGTTTCTCCGTGGAGCGAAGGATCGCCGAGTTGCACGCGGCGATTGTGCCCGGAGCCGAGGAGCGTGCCGTCGTCATCGAAGATGGCGGCGCCGATGGGGATGCCGCCTTCGGCAAGTCCTTTGCGGGCTTCGGCGAGCGCAACGGCCAGCGTGGCGCAATGATCGAGACCGTTTTTCACTGCCGGAATTATACGCGGACGGAGTTTCCGATGGCTTCCAAAAAGTCTCCGGCGACGCTTTCGCTGAGGACAACGCGCCGGTGCCAATGTTGAGATCCTTCGTCCGCCTGCGGGATGACAGCGTTTTGAATGCGAGGTGAAAGTTGAAGGAGGCGCGGCGCGAGATGCGAGTCTGCCGCGGTCTGAGCGGCGAAAGTGCGGTAACATGACTCGCGATTGTGTGAGGGAAATAGGAAGAGATGAGCGAAGCGTCGAGTACCGTGGCTTCACCGCGAGTTGTGAACATTGCGGATTTGCGCGAGCTGGCGAAGCGGCGGCTGCCCAAGGCGGTGTTCGATTATCTGGATGGCGGCGCGGAAGACGAAGTCACGTTGCGGGAAAATTGCCGGGTGTTCGAAGAGTTTACGTTTCGGCCGCGGCAGGCGGTGAAATTTCCGGAATACAATTTGCGCACGACGGTGCTGGGCGCGGAGATTTCGTTTCCGGCGTTTTTGGCGCCGGTGGGATACAGCCGGGTGATGCATCCGGGCGGCGAAGTGGCGGCCGCGGCGGCCGCGGGCGCAGCGGGGACGGGTTACACGCTCTCGACAATTTCCGGACACAAGATGGAAGACGTACGCGCGGCGACCAAAGGTTCTGCGTGGTTCCAACTTTATTTAGTGGGAGGACGCGCGGCGGCGGAAGGCGGAATCGAACGCGCGCGGAATGCAGGATTCAATGCGCTGGTGGTGACGATTGATACGCCGGTGGCGGGAATGCGCGAGCGCGATTTTCGCAATGGGATGTCGCAAATGTTTGCGGGTTCGCTGTTTAGGAAGTTGCCGTACATGCCGAATATTCTGGAGCATCCCGGATGGCTGCTGGCGTTTTATCGCGACGGAGGATTGCCGAAGCTGGAGAACATTATTATTCCCGGCGAAGGGCCGATGTCGTTGATGGATGTGGGCTCGGCGCTGTCGCGCACGGTGGTGACGTGGGACGACTTGAAATGGCTTCGCGAGATTTGGCGCGGGCCGATGGTGATTAAGGGCGTGTTGACCGGCGATGACGCGAAAGTGGTGGTGTCGAATCACGGCGGGCGGCAACTGGACTGCGTGTCGTCAGGGCTGCGCGCGCTGCCGGAGGTGGTGGCGGCGGTGAAAGGGCAAACGGAAATTTTGATGGATGGCGGAGTGCGGCGCGGCGGAGACATCGTGAAGGCCTTGTGTCTGGGAGCGCGGGCGGTGCTGATTGGGCGTGCGTATGCGTATGGATTGGCCGCGGCGGGGCATGCGGGCGTTGCGCGGGCGCTGCAAATTTTGCAGACCGATGTGGATCGGACGATGAAGTTGCTGGGATGCGGATCGGTGGCGGATTTGGATGGCTCGTATTTGGAGTTGACGCGGCGGAGTTGGTGATTCCTGATTCCGCGCGAAAAGCGCGAGCCTCGCTAACACACGTCTTGCAAGGTGTTGAGTTGAGATTCTTCGGCGATCCGGGATCGCCTCAGAATGACAATCTGTTGCTTAGGTTTTGCTCGAGAAGATTGCAGATTCCGCAAAGTCTGACGTCCGGGCAAAGCTGGGGCGCAGCATGCTGCGCCCCTACGGGCGGCGGGGAGCGCTGATGGATTTGCGGATGACGGCGAGGGGCGCTTCGTCGTGAAATTGTACAGAGCCGTTTTCGACGCTGACGCCTAATTGTTTCCAGAGCGCATCGAGGTCGACGTTCATCGGCGCATCGCGCATTTTTTCGTACAACTTCAGCAATACATTCGCGCCGACAGCTTGATCCCCTGCGGTGAGCGCGCGCGGAAGGTCCCAATCCTGCAGCATGTCGCCGCCGAGATCCAGAATTCCGCGGAGAGCGTCCTGCAAACCTTTTTTATTTTGGGTTTGTTTGCGAATTTCAATATCCGCCAAAAAACAGAAAAGGGCGCCACCCCAGTAGGTTCTCCCCCAGGTGTGGGTGTGATCGAGCCCTTGGTCGCCAGATTGCGGCTGGCCTTTTGGCATGTCGCGAACCAGTTCGAACCACATCCGCGAAGCGCTGAATTGGCCGGCTTGAATGCGCGCGATCGGTTCGACGTAAGTGGCGATTCCCTCTTCGATCCAGTGATTTTGATCGGGCATCGAGGGAAATGTCAGGTGCACCATTTCGTGAGTGAGCATCCAGTCGGAGTGCAGATCGTCGGCGGTGGTTTGGATGCCGACCGCGATTCGAATGAAGCCGCCATGGGCGGCGAAAGTCTGGCCGCCGCGCACGCCGGTGCCTTCGAAGGAGCGAATTTGAAGCAGGACGTGTTTGACCGGGAAGTGGCCGTAGTAGGCGATGACCGCGTTCGCCGCGTCTTGAATCCATTGCCTGAGCTGGGCCTCGGACAACTTCAAGGAATCGGTGGTAACGGAGACTTCGATTTGCGACGCGCCGGCATCGACGGTGAATTTGCTTTCAGCACGAGCTGTACGCGGGACTGGGGTGAGAACGAGAAGCCAGAGAAGGAAGTAGAAGAGAACTGAGCCGGAGCTTGCGAAGCCAGTTCCAGTCACGGAGGCCTTTCCGGGCGCGGGTTCGAAACAATAATTGTAGCTTAAGAGGCGCGTGGCTCGGCTGAGGTTTGGTTGCGAAGATGTAAGAGACGACGCAGTACATAATCGACGCAGAATTTTCCAGGGCCGAAGACAAAAATGATGAGTGAGGCGATCAGAAAGACGTAGGGAGCGGCGGCGGAAAATTTGTCGGGATCGGAGAAGAACGAGAGCAGGGCCTCGCGGTCAGCGGTCACGTAGGCCATGATCATGTTGATGGTGAGGACCAGCGAGATGAGACGGGAAAACAGGCCGATGGCCAGCAAGATTCCGCCGAAGAACTCGAGGCAGGAGATAGCGACAGCCATTTCAGCGGGCATGGGCAGATTCAGCGAGCCGAAAAATTCGCTGACTTTGTCGAGATTGTGCAGTTTGCCCCAGCCGCTCTCAGCGAGTTGCCAGCCCCAATAAAGGCGGACGAACAAAAGAAAAGGGGACTGCAGGTAAGCGACGAGCGCGAAGAATTTATCGTGCCGGGCGGTCAGTTTGTTCACAACTGTGTTCATGTCTAGTGGAGTCGCACGCCGCGAAAAAGTTTCAATGTTCTTTTGATTTTCTTCCCGATTTCGATTGCCGAGCACAAAACCAGCCGAGATCGGACCAGTTGCGAAACCACTCGGTGATTTGAGCGGGATCGGCAGCGGAGCTCCCGGCGGCTTTGCCGAAAACCAGGCTTACCGCCTGGCCGAGTGTTTTGCCTTTTTGAATGGCCAGAAGCAAGCCGTACTCGTTTGCGTCGAGGCGGCGGAAGTAAACCGAATCGTCATTGCGGTGCACGGCGAGAAAAATAGTCTTGGGCTTGAGTCTGGCGACGGCGGTGACGCGCTTTCGCTTGCGGCGCTCGCGGAAGGTATTGCTCAGGAATTCGGTGTCGTCGTTGAAGCGCTTGATTTCGAGAACCAGGGAATCGACGGGATATTTGAATTTCAAGAGGCGAACGTACGGCTGAAGTCTGAGTTCCAGATTGCCGCCGGCGGATTTTGCGATGTCGGCGGGACGGAGAGGCGGTTCGGCAGCACCGTCGAAGGCTTCGATGTCTGCCCACTCGAGGCAGACCATATCAACAGCGATGGCTTGTTTCGAACCGGCCCACTTGGGATTTTTCTCGAGCCAGGACTTCAGATCGCGGCCAAGATTGCGAAGAGTGAAACAGCGCGAAGGCCGCTCGGTCAGATACGCTTTGCACAGGGCGTCGAAGCGGCGATTGCCAAGAATTGCCTGCAGGCCGGGAAAATCTTCAGCCATGCTGGCCATCAGACGCCACCAGTATTGGCGGTTGTAAATTTCCAGGCGTTCGAATGAGGTCAGGCGGTCGTTGGGCTTGATAAATTGCGCGGCGTAGTTGGCCATAGGCGCGCCGTTCGGCGCTCGCTTGCTCATATTCTCCGACGGAGTGAGCGGTTGCATCACGGCCTTGGCCATGGTGCGTTGGAGGGAGAGTAGGCTCATACCAGACCTTTCTCCATACGGTTTTTTTTATCGAGTGGCTTCATACCGCACGGGCCAGAACACTTTTCGCGAGGAAGCGATTGGCTTTCAAGGCTTCGTTGTGGACTTCGCGGAAAGTAGGAATGCTGTCGTCCCACTCGAGGAGAGTTGCAGTGTGACCAACCCGCTGAATGGCACGATCGTAAAGGTTCCAGACCGGATCGATCACCGGATGATCGTGAGTATCGAGGATATATTTTTCGTACTTGGAATGGCCGGCGATGTGAATCTGCGCGACGCGTTCGGGGGGAACGCTGTTGACGTAATCGAAGGGATCAAAGCTGTGATTTTGAGAGGAGACGTAAATATTGTTGACGTCCAGGAGGATGCCGCAATCAGCGCGTTCGACGACTTCGTTCAGGAATTCCCATTCGGTCATTTCGGAGACGTGAAATTCGGCGTAGCTGCTGACGTTTTCGACGGCAATGGGAACTTCCAGATAGTCTCGGACGTCGCGAATTTTTTGCGCGGTTTTTTTCGCCGCCTCGAAAGTGTAAGGCATAGGTAGCAGGTCGTGAGTGTAGCGGCCGTCAACGCTGCCCCAGCAGAGGTGATCGGAAAGCCAGGGAGTTTTGGTACGTTTTACCAATTCCTTGAGGCGGCGCAAGTGTTCGCGGTCGATACGATCCGCGGAACCGAAGTACATGGAGACACCGTGCTGCACCACACGATATTGATCGATGATCTGATCGAGGACGTGCAGCGGCCTGCCGCCATCGATCATGAAGTTTTCGGAAATGATTTCGAACCAGTCACAGACCGGTTTACGGGTGAGGATGTGATTGTAATGCGGGGAGCGCAGACCGATGCCGATGCCGTAGTTCGTGAACCCGTTGAAGCGATTAGCCGGCAAGGATTTCTCCAGAGAAAGTCAAACAGGATAATGATGTTTAGGTTGAGATTCTTCGCCCGCCTGCGGCGGGCTCAGAATGACATCGGTTAGGCGACAGCGTGCCCGACCGACGGCATGCCCTACCGACCGCGATCCGAAAGCCTGCGGGATATCGTACTTAAGTCCGCGAAGCAGGTCGGAGGCCGGCGACTGGCACCGGCCCCTCAGCGACAGATACAGATACTACGCGAAGCAATTCTCAGGCAGGCGGCTTCTCTTCGGTCATTGGCTTTCCGTCAGTCCTGCAACCGCCCTTGCCTTTGCAGGAGTTCTTGCCCTTGCATCCGTTGTCGGACGACTTGCAGCCGCCCTTGCCCTTGCAGGAGTTTTGGCCTTTACAAGTGTGTTTATCCTTGGCGGCCTTCTTGTCAGTCTTGTCGTCAGTGCCGGCGCCCTGGTCTTGAGCGTTGAAGCTAGCCCTAACCCCAGGGAGCAGATTGGAAGCCTGAACGGCGCTGCCGCTCGCGAGCAAACCGGCGAGTGCCGCACCAACGATCAGGCTCTTCTTTGACTTGGTCATGATTGTTCTCTCCTCTTAGTGATGCTCGAACGATTGTCCCTCAAGACGGAATCCCGTCCCGAAGCTCTTAAGTGGGCCGGGCCAGGCGGCAAATGACGTCGCGTCAATTTGCGCCCAGCCAAGGTGGCCGAGGACCGGTGTCAGTTCCCCCGGCTGTGAAGATGACAGCGCGCCCATAAGGTTACAGACGCAAGCCGCCCGGATAATACGCCTCCCCGAAAGGAGGGAAAAGTCAATTTTTTGTACACGGTGGCCCGGCCAGGTTGGTCCCGGTGGCACCTGAGGCCGCCGGGAAATCCCAGTTTGCCACATGGTGGTAGATACGGTAAAGGCGGGAAATCGGATGTCGGCGACTGAGTGTGGGGCAGGAGGCCTGGTGACGCCTACAACTTGGCGCGGTGAGCCCAGAGCCCCAGGCCCGGGTTCGCGATGAAGAAGACATTTTCACCGTCGATGCGATTGAAACCGTGGCGGAGCGTCCGCGGATCGAAGCGCGCGGACATCGATTGTAAATCGCCGTACTCGAACCCAACGCCTTGAACTTCGCTTTTTGTGAGATGGCCGGGACACCAAGTTATCTTGAATCGTCCTTCGGACGAAGCATGAATCAGATGGGCCGCGGCGCTCAAATCGTTGGCGAGATCCTGGTTCGCATTGACCGCTTCGAGTGTTGCCGGAGTTCCACGGTAGCCATATTTGCGAATCAGGGCGTCAATGGCGTGGTCTTCACCGAAAGTGTTTACGCCCGGCGCGAGGATGATGAGCTCCGCGCCATCGGCGAGAGCCATGCGGGTGCGGTAGACGGCTTTGTTGCCGAGCCAGGTGCTGCGAAATTCGTGCGGATCGAGGTACACCACCGCCTTGGTAAGCGGGGTATCGAGAATCTCGAAGTTTACTTTAAGCGAGAGTTCGGCGGCGCGCTGAAAGCACTCGATATCGTCGCCGATGAATAGGCCGCGAACGGCCAGAGTGCCGTCCGGGGCGAGACCTACGACCGTGAGCACGTAGACGATCGGCAGATGCCGCAGAAAACGATCCGCGGCGTAGTTGAGAACGTTGCGAACCGGATTTTCGGCGCGGCCCATGATGCGTTCCATGCCGTAAACCGCGCCGAGATAATGGCTGCGGTTGATTGCGTCGCGGCCTCCAGTGCCGATGAGGATGTTTTTGTTGTAGTTGGCCATGCCGATGACTTCGTGAGGAACGACCTGGCCGATGGAAAGAATGAGATCAGAGTTGCCGCGTGTGATGAGCCGATTGACCTGTGCGGGCCACGAGTAGTTCAGCTTTCCTTCTGACTGTTCGCGAATAAAATCCGCGGGAACTTCGCCGAGCGTCTCGACGTCAGTGCGCCAGTTGTGCACGCGGAAAAGTGCCTGCGGAATTTTTCCAAACATGCGTGTGAGTTGATCGGGCTGCATCGCAGCGTGGGTGCCGAGCGCGGGGAGCACCGCCTGCAGCTGGTCGCCATAATATTCCCAGGCGATGTGGGTCAATTCGCCGGCGCGGGAACTTGCGCGGCTGGCGTCAGGCGGGATGATGAGGACGCGGTTGCGTTCGCCGAGCTTCGCCAGGCTTTCCGTCAGCAGCCTTCTTAATTGCTGCCCCTGGATATCGAATTCAATGCCGCCATGGGCGCAGTAGAGACTCACGATGCTCCTCTTACAGCCGGTACGCTTTTTTGACCAGACGGTAGGTGAGGTCATGCGCAACTTCGGCGGCTTCGTCTTCATCCAGGCGATGTTCGGCGACAAGTCTTGCCAGAAAAGCGCAATCCACGCGGCGCGCGACATCGTGGCGCGCAGGAATGGAAAGAAATGCGCGGGTGTCGTCATTGAAGCCGACCGTATTGCAGAAACCCGCGGTTTCGGTGGCTTGTTCGCGGAAGCGCATCATGCCTTCGGGGCTATCGTGAAACCACCACGGCGGGCCGAGGCGGAGGCATGGATAGTGTCCGGCGAGCGGCGCGAGTTCGCGACTGTAAGTGGTTTCGTCGAGCGTGAAAAGAATGATAGTGAGATTTCGCTCGTTGCCGAATTGGTCGAGCAACGGTTGCAATGCGGCGACGTAGATGTCCCGGCCATAGCGTTCGAACAGTTGGCGATTGTGATTGCGCGAACAGCCGGGATGGATTTGCATGACCAGGCCGTCGTCGAGGCTCATGCGCGCCATTTCGGTGAGCATCTGCGCGCGAAACAATTCTTGTTCGGAGGGACTGGTTTTCGCTGAGACGATTTTTTGGAAAAGCGCTGCGGCCTCATCGTCGCGCAGGTTTGCGGTGCGCGCGGTGGGATGGCCGTGATCAGTAGCGGTGCAGCCCAACTGCAAAAAGCGGGCGCGGGTTGCGCGCAATGCTGCGAGATAGCCGCTCCAGTTCGAAGCGTCTTCACCCGTACGCTCGCCGAGTTTTGCGATGTTTTCGCGGAAGCCGGCGAAATCCGGATCGACCACCGGGTCCGGACGAAAAGTTGGCAGCACGCGGCCGCGCCAGGCTGAATTTCGAATTGCGAGATGGTCGGCGAGGGAGTCCAGCGGCGAATCGCTAGTGGCCAGCACTTCAATGTTGAAGCGCTCGTAGAGTGCGCGCGGGAGAAACTCCGGCGTATGTAACCTTTCAGAGATGGTGTCGAAATACTTGTCGGCGTTCTTGGCGGAAAGTCGTTCGGAGAGCCCGAAGAGCTCCTGGAACACGAAATCCAGCCAGATGCGTGTCGGCGTGCCGCGAAACAAAAAATAGTTTTCCGCGAAGATGCGCCACACTTTGCGCGGATTTTGCAATTTGACCACACCGATCTCAAGGTCTGCAAAGCTGACGCCCTGGCTAAAGAGCATGCGGGTAACGTAGTGGTCCGGCTGAATGAAAAGTTTGGCAGGATCGGGAAAAGGCTCGTTTTTCGCGAACCAGGAAGCCTGAGTGTGACCGTGCGGACTAACGATCGGCAGCGTTCGAATCGCGGAATAAAGGCGTTGCGCGATTTCGCGGGCGCCTGGTTCGGCAGGAAACAGTCGAAGATCGTGCAGCAATGGCATGGCGATGGAGTCCCGGAAGCAGTTAGATCGATTCGCAACGAAGAGCGAACCGCTGAATTGTAGCATCGGTGGGCGAAGAGAAAACGCAGGGAAAGTGCGGCCTTTCCGCTCTCCGAGAAACGGTGGCGCGGCGCGAAGGCCCGTTTGCCTGCCGCACAGACTTAATTGATGTAGTATGAGCTTGTGGTGCTGCGGAAGTAATGGCACTTCTCGACGCTGCGATGGGCACGTGATTTGCAGGCGCACGATGCGCAATATTCGGAGAATCGTTTTGTCGGTCGCTTGTTTTGCGGCTGGGCTGGCATACCCGATGCAAGTTGCCAACTCTCAAGCGCGGCAATCGGGCTCTCGAAAACAAAAGGTCTATACCGCAGAAGACTTTAGAAAAGGAACGGTGGAGCGGGGATCGGGGCCCGACGCGCTGACTTTGCTCGTGGAAATTGGTCCGAATTTGGCGCCTTACCAATTTCATTTCGTTCCCGATCAAGCTGAAGCTGCGCTCGCCGCCGGGAATTCTGAAAAACCACGCCATGTTGGACGCATCGAAATATCACGTCGCAGTTCCGCCGCCGTGATTCAAACCATCGAAATCGAATCGCACCTGCCGATGGCAGACGCAATCAAGTGGTTTGACGCTCGAGATATCAGTTTTGACGGCTACCTGGACGTCGCGATACCGTTCGAATCGGGCGCCCAATGGATGAGTTTCACGTTCTGGTTCTTTGATAAATCGCAGGGCCGATTTGTGAGCGGGGCCTTGTCTGACGAGCTGCGGGAAGTTCGCGCAAATTCGATTGATGTCGATGCGCAAGTTCAGGAAATTCACGCCTGGCACCTCGGCGCCGACTGTCCGGGGCTTCACGAAATTTTCAAGATCGTCGACGGCCATCTGATTCTGGTGCGCGATGAGAAATACGCGCCGGGCGGAAACGGTTGCGTACTCTCAATCGAAAAGCGCATTGATGGAAAAATGGCGGTGGTCGAGACGCGAGCCGTGCCTGCAGTCCAGAAAGAGTCGCACTGATCAGCGAAAGCGGCGGATGACGAGGTTGTGGCGGTCCGAGCGATACAGGCCCAGAACGTAGAGAATTACGGTTCCTTTCTTGGAATAGATCACTTGCCGGATGCGAAGAAGCGGTTCGCGGCGGGGCACTTCAAGAAGTTCGGCGGTTCTGGGATCGGCGGCGGTTGCATCGACTTCCTCATCGGCGTATCCCAATTCCACATTGTAGTGTTGCTTCAGAATGGCGAACAATGACTCACGGCTCAGCGGAGTATCGAGAAACCCGGGAAATTGAGTTGCCGAAAGATGGCAAATTTCCAGCGCGAACGGTTCTCCAGCAGCGTGGCGCAGGCGCTCGAGCTTGATGATGCGGCTTTTGGGAGGCAGAGAGAGACGCGCGGTCGCTTCCTGTTCGTCCTCAACAATTTTCGCGAACAGCACTTGCGAGGCGGCAGTCAGATTGCGGCTGGCCATCTGTTCGGTGTAGCTCATCAGCTTGTTGAAATGAATTTTGGGAGCCGAGACAAAGGTGCCAACGCCGCGGCGGCGCTCGACAACACCTTCGCGTTCCATCGAGGCCAGCGCATGGCGCGCGGTCATCAGGCTGACTTGATGCAGCTTCGCTAGTTCGCGTTCGGAAGGAACGGCATCTCCGGGGCGCAAGCCTCCGGCCTCGATTTTCTGCAGGATGGTGCCCTGGATCCTCTGATAGGCGGGCACTCCGTTGCGGGTCTTTACAGCCATGCAATTTTCCTCGACATCAAGCCAACAATGCTGAAAGCGTTTTAATTCAAATACTTACACCGGACCCAGGCACCTGGCGGAAGGCCAGCACCCCTTCCGCAACCTGCCGTGATATAGAGCGCGATGGGCATAGTGCTATACCGCGCCTGACGTAATGCCGTTATAAAGTAAGATTTTCTTCTTGACAAGCATTAATTAGTGCTATAGAGCTATACCTCACAATTTGGTTCGTTCATCCGGGGTGCGTTTGACAGTACTGCAGAATTCAATGAGAGGAGAGATTCCCTGCGTTGAGGGGTCTCGAATCGGAGGCATGGACATGAAGAAATGGCATGTTTGGGGGATGGGGTTGGTATGCGTGGCGCTGGTTGTGCTGATGTTTGGCGCGAACGCAGCGATGGCGCAGGAGGTAACGGCGACAATCACAGGAACTGCAACGGATGCGACTGGCGCGGCTGTGGCCGGGGCCAAAGTTACCGCAAAGTCGGTGGAACGCGGCCTCACTTATACCGCCGAAACCAACGAGTCCGGTCTCTATCGCATCTCGCAGCTCCCGGTTGGCAGTTATGAACTCAAGGTGGAAAAGAGCGGGTTCGCTTCGCTGGCTTACCCGGCATTTGTGCTCACGTTGAATCAAGTCGCCCGTATCGACGTGACCCTGAAAGTCGGCCAGGTCAACGAAACGATTGAGGTAAACACCTCGGCGCCCATCTTGAAAACAGAGGCGACACAGGTTGATACGATTATCAACGCCGCGACCAATGATAATCTTCCCTTGGCTTCGCGCAACTACGTCCAGTTGACATTGCTTGCGCCTGGGTCGGTATCGACCGATCCCAGCAGCTTTAACAACGGCAATAACACCGGCGGTTATGGTGGCCGGCCGTTGATTAATGGCAACCGCGAACAGGCCAATAATTTCCTGCTCGACGGTATGGATAACAATCAGGTCTCGGATAACCTGCTGGGTTACACTCCTGCCCCGGATGCGATCGAGGAATTCAACCTGATCACCAACAATGCCCCGGCGGAGTTTGGGAATTTCGAAGGCGGCGTCGTGAGCGCCACCATCAAATCCGGCACAAACAGCTTCCATGGAGATGCCTGGGAATTCTTCCGCAATGACAAACTGAACGCCAACCAGTGGGAGAACAAATTTAACGGGAACCCCCGTGCCAAGATACGCTGGAACATGTTTGGCGGCACGTTTGGCGGGCCAGTGATCAAGAACAAGCTGTTCGTCTTCGCAGACTACCAGGCCCAGCGTTTTGACATCCCAAGCTCGTCGAGCAATTTCACCATCTTCACGGCTGCGGAACAGGGCGGAGACTTCAGTGCGCTTTGCCAAACCGGTTTCACCGGCCCGGGCGGGACTTGTGCTCCAGCCGCAGCCGGTTCCGGCCTGCGCTCAGTGCAACTGTATAATCCGTGCGCATCGTTTACCGCCGTCTGCACCGCTCAGTCTGCTCCAGCCGCGACCCGTCAGCCTTTTCCTGGAAACGTGATCCCCACGGTGATGATCAGCCCGGTGGCGAGCAATCTGTTTGGCTCATCGCTCTATCCGGCAGCTGCCAACACCAACTTTCAGAGTAACGCTATTTTTACTACTTCCGCAGCCCAAAAGGTGGACCAGGGCGACCTTAAGGTCGACTACAAAGCCACGGATAAGGACACTATCTCTTATCGTTTTACGCGGGCCTATCAGAACAATCCATCGACGAACTCGCAGCCGTTGTTGGGTAACGGCTTCGGAACCACGCCAATCTATAACACGGTTGGCGATTGGACGCGACTGATCGGGAGCAGTCTGGTGAATGATTTCCGCCTCGGTTGGAGCCATGTCACGCTGAATAGCGGCAACAGTTTTGATTCGAGTGTCGGGCAATTCGGCAATACCATTGGGATCGGGAATGGCAACCCGGCAAGTGTCAACGGCCTGCTGGCGTTGAATTTCAGCAACTCAGCCCTCAGTAACCTGGGGCAAGCGGAACAGACCCAAAGTTTTGATGACCACGTTTGGCAGGTTGAAGATTCCATAGCCTGGACGCACGGCCGACACGTGTTTAAATTCGGCGGTCAAGTCTGGCATGAGACCATCAAAACCTTTTATGCAGGTAACAATGGCGAGCTCGGCCTGATGGACTTTGATGGCCGGTTCACCAACTCGTCTGCCACCAATCCGGCCGGCAACACCGGGGATGGTGGTGCTGACTTTGTCCTCGGGCTCCCCTTCCAGTATGGCCGCGGTATCAGCACCGGCCAAACCTGGCAACAGTCCAGTAACATTATCGGTGTCTATGCCCAAGATACCTGGAAACTCACGGACCGCCTCACTTTGACTCTCGGCTTGCGTTACGAGGCGCACACTCCCTGGGTTGAGGAGCACAATCAACAGGCCAATTATAATTTCGCCACCGGCAATGTTGACCTCGCCGGTCAAGGCGGAGCCAGCAAGGCTCTCTATAAGGGATTCTACGGTGGAAGAGACTTCCAGCCCCGCATTGGTTTTGCCTGGACGCCGGAGATGCTAGGTGGCCACACGGTAGTTCGTGGCGCGTTTACCGTCTCCTCATACCTCGAAGGGACAGGTACGAACCTACGCCTGACCCTCAATGAGCCTTTTGTCCCGGCCGAACTCAATGCGATCTATAACAACACCCCATTGCCGGGCACGACCACCTCAGACGGAATTGTAGGTTCGGCGGCGGGAGCATCCTGCGCGGCACCGGCCTATGCCTGTTACGCCGGCGCGTTTCTTCGCGTTTGGGATCCAAACGTGCAGCCAGCGATTGCCAACCAGTGGAACCTGACCATTCAACGCCAATTCTGGGGGGATACCACCTTCCAGATTG
>WNFM01238045.1_pt1 | contig 52408 bp, 53 predicted proteins | sample 5400271 | NCBI WGS metagenome assembly WNFM01 (sample SAMN13153352, study PRJNA577476) | soil metagenome | isolation source: 60 cm saprolite on Douglas fir-dominated hillslope | place: USA:California | collected 2013-09-17
AACCAGCAGTGCAACCAGCAGCGGTGCAATGATCAGCCACGCCAGAAATCCGATTCCGGTCCCCACGACAAGTGCGGCGGGAAGCCGACCAAGCAGCCTGCGCAGCAGGCCGCCGAACGCCAGCGTCGCGACGATGAACAGCACGAAATAGGATTCAAACGAACGCGGGTCGCCACGGCCGGCTCGGGGCTGACTGACCTCGGGCAAAGGCTCGCCGTCGATGACTTTGATCAAGCGGTCCACGCCCGCATCGAGGCCCTCGTAGAACTTGCCTTCGCTGAAACCGGGAATGAACACCTCATCGATCAGCCGTCTTGCAACGGCATCGGGAATGACACCCTCCAGTCCGTAGCCGACTTCGAGCCGCATGACGCGATCCGATTTCGCCACGACGATCAGGATGCCGTCGTTGACTTGCTTGCGGCCGATCTTCCAGGCATCGGCAACGCGGATGCTGTAGGACTCGATCGGCTCTGGATAGGTCGTGCCGGTGATCAGCACTGCGATCTGGCTGCCTTTGCTTTGCTCTAAGGCCTGCAGTTTTGCATCGAGCGCGCGCTTCTGCTCCGCCGTCAGCGTTTCGGTTTCGTCCACCACGCGACCGGTCAGCGCCGGGATCGGTCGATCCTCGGCGACGGCACACAGGCAGACGAGCAGCAGCGCTGTAAACGTCGCCGCCCGGGTGAGGTAGGTCATGCGCTTATTTGTTCTGCGCCGGCGCGGGAGCGGGCTCGGGTTTCGAGAAGTCCACCGTCGGCGGTTTCGAAATCGCCTTCTCGTCTTCCACGGTGAACGAAGGCTTTACCTTGTAGCCGAACATCATGGCGGTCAGGTTGTTGGGAAAGGAGCGCACCGTGACGTTATATTCCTGCACCGCGCGGATGTAGCGCTGGCGTGCCACGGTGATGCGGTTCTCCGTGCCCTCGAGCTGCGCCTGCAGGTCGCGAAAATTGGCGTCCGATTTCAGTTGGGGATAATTCTCGGCAACCACGAGCAGTCGAGACAGGGCCGATGTCATTTCGCTTTGAGCCGCCACGAATTTCGAGAACGCCGCGGGATCGTTCACCAGTTCCGGCGTGGCCTGGATGCTGCCCACTTTGGAACGAGCATTGGTCACGCCCAGAAGGACATCCTTTTCCTGCTGCGCGAAGCCCTTGACCGTGTTGACCAGGTTGGGCACCAGATCCGCTCTACGCTGATACTGGTTGAGCACCTCACCCCACGCCGCCTTGATGCTTTCGTCCTGGGACTGCAGCGTGTTGTAGCCGCATCCGCCGAGACCCGTTACGGCAAGGATCAGCAACCACAGCGCGACGATTCGTTTCATGGCTTTCTCCTGAAGAAGACTGCGCCCCTCAACTGGGGGCTGCCTGCGGTTGTTTCAATGCCTTCATGGTATCGACCGCGAAGCACAAGTCCTCCCATGACTTGGATTTGTCGGCGAGCGTGCGCAACAGGTAGGCCGGATGATACGTCACGATCAGCGGCGTGCCGCGATACTCGTGCACGCGTCCGCGCATGCTCGCCAGCGTCGCCTCGACGCCCAGCAGGTTCTGCGCAGCCACTTTGCCGAGTGCGACGATCAGGCGGGGACGGATGAGTTCGATCTGGCGCGTGAGATAAGGTTCGCAGGCATGCGCTTCGGCGGACTCGGGCGTGCGGTTGCCCGGAGGCCGGCATTTCACGCCGTTGGCGATGTAGACATTGTTGCCGCGCTGCAATGCGATCGCGGCGAGCATGTTGTCAAGCAGCTTGCCGGCCTGGCCGACGAAGGGTTCGCCGCGCTCGTCCTCTTCTGCGCCCGGGCCTTCGCCGACGAACAGCCACTCGGCCTTCTCGTCGCCGACGCCGAACACCGCCTGTTTGCGCGCCTTGTGAAGAACGCAGGTGGTACACGCGGATGCGGAGGCTTTCAACTGCACCCAGTCCATCGCGTGGATTTGCACGGCATGGTCGGCTGACGCAGTGCCCGTTGGGGAAGCAGAGTCTGTAACCGCAGGGGCCGGCGCGTCGGCAATGGCACCGGCCGGCCCGGCACCGTGGCGCCGCACCCAGAGGGGCGACAGTCCCAGTTCCTTCATGACGAATGCCCGGCGGCTCATAGCGCGATGCCCATCAGGATCGCATCCTCGCGCCCGCGCCCGGACGGGTAGTACCCGCGCCGGACCGTGATCTCCCGGAAACCGAATTCGACATACAGACGGCGTGCCGCCACATTCGACGGCCGCACTTCCAGAAACAGCTGCGCCGCATCACTGGCGCGCGCGACACGCATGAAGTGTTCGAGCAGCATTCGGCCGAATCCGCGGCGCTGCCAGCCGACCGCCACGCTCAGGTTCAGCAGATGCGCCTCGCGCACGCCGATCATGAGTACGCCGTAGCCCGCCACCGCGCCATTGCACTCCACAACCCAGCAACTGTAGCCGGCCGTCAGCGAATCGTCGAAATTGCCGCGCGTCCACGGATGCGAGTAGAGGGCCGGCTCGATTTCCATGACCCGGTCGAGGTCGGCGGTCCGCATGGGCCGGAATTCTGGCAGGTTGTCGAGTTGGGCGCTCATCGTTGTTCGTGCATTTTAATCGCGACCTTGTCGCGCACATAAATCGGCGCCGCCTGCTCCGCCGGCAGGCCGCCGCCGGTGGCTAGCACCGGCAACGCCAGCCGCGCGATCGATCGCGCATGCGGATGGAGTCCGGCGCCGACGCCGTCGAGTTGCCCCTCGTAGCGTTTTGCCAATGCGTCGGCGTAAACCGCGAAACCGCTTCCGCAACCGAACCAGCCGCCGCCTTCGACGACGGGCGCCGATTGCGCGCGGCCCACGCCGGGTGCGGCGATTTCCGCCCACTGGCCGCCTTCGCGCCGATAGGCTGCATGATAGACCTCACCCATGCGCGCATCGAGGCAGGCGATCACTCTGGATGCACCGGATTCCTGTGCCAGAGCGATCAGTGTGCCGACCGGAACGACCGGCAGGCCGGCGCCGAAAGCGAGCCCCTGGGCAACACCGCATGCAATTCTGAGTCCGGTAAAAGATCCCGGCCCGGCGCCGAAAGCGATGCCATCGAGTTGCTCCAGTTCGAGCCCCGCGGCGGCCAGCAAATCCTCGATCATGGGAAGAATCAACTCGGAATGCCGCTGGACGGCATGCGCCTCGCGATGCGTGAGTTCCTCGCCGCGCAGAAGTGCGGCCGAGCAGTACTCTGTCGAGGTATCGAGGGCGAGAAGGTTCAATCCGGATCCGCTGCCGCCGGATCGCACACGTCAGGAAACCACGTCAAAACTGCGGGCGGCAACGGATTTTAGCCGAACCCGGGCAACCCCCGTTAGTTAGTTATAATCTGCGTCAGCCGTGGCTGGATGCAAGGCGTTAACAGCTCGACCGGTCTTCGCAAGGTCACAGTCCATAACGATAACGATCTACCCGGAGGATTCATAATGATCCGCACCCTGCGCTGCGTAGGTGCAATCACTGCACTTTTCGCCGCAACGCTCGGTACTCAACCGGTCCGCGCCGAGGATGCGCCCTTGCGCATCGGCGTGATCACGTTCCTGTCGGGTCCGGCGGCCGGTCCGTTCGGCGTGCCGGCCAAGAACGCGGCCGATCTGATGATCGACGTCTTCAACAAGGGCGGTCAGATTCCCGGATACGAAAAGAAAGGCTTCGGCGGACGCGCGCTCGAAGTGGTCTACGTCGACGAAGCCGGTGGACCGACCAAGGTGGTCACCGAGTATCGCAACCTGGTGGCGCGGCAAGATGTCGACATCGTGATCGGCGTCATTTCCAGCGGTGACTGTCTCGCGGTGGCGCCGGTGGCGGAAGAGCTGAAGAAATTCACCATCCTGTTCGACTGCGCCACCAACCGGATCTTCGAGGAAGCGTCGTACCATTACGTGTTCCGCACGACGACCATGGCGACGCAGGAAAACGTGGCCGCAGCGCGCTATATCGTCGAGAACTATCCCAATCTTAAAAAATTCTCGGGCATCAACCCGAACTATGCATGGGGCCAGGACGCGTGGGCGGACTTTACCGAAAGCCTGAAAATACTCCGGCCCGCCGCGGAAATATCCACCAATGTCACGCCCAAGCTGGGCGCCGGTCAATACAACACCGAAGTATCGGCGCTGCTGGGCAGCGAAAGCGAGATCATTCAGAACTCTCTCTGGGGCGGCGACCTTGAAGCCTACATCCTGCAAGCTGCACCGCGCGGCGTGATGTCCAAGATGCCGAACATCATGATCACCGGTGAAACCGTACTCGAACGTCTCGGCGCCGAGCTTCCGGACGGCACGATGATCGGCGCGCGCGGCCCGAACGGCCCCTTTGCGCCGCCCACCAGCCTGAATAAATGGTTTCAGAAGGCCTTCAAGGAGCGCTTCAACGTTGCGCCGGTCTATGCGTCCTACCACCTGGCCACCGCGTTCTTCGGCGCCAAGGCTGCGTACGAGAAGGCGCAGGCAACCAACAAGACCCAAAGCCCCAGCGACGACCAGCTCATAGCCGCATTGGAAAATCTGAAGTTCGAATCGGTCGCCGGCACGGTCGACATGGCGCTGGGCAAGGGCCACCAGGCCGTGCAGCACGTGCCCTACGGGACCGTCAAGAAAGTCGACGGCAAGCTCACGCTGGTCAACATCAAGTACTACCCGCCAAGCCAGATCAGCCCACCCGACGGCATGAAGAGCGTCGACTGGATCCGGTCCGGCTTCAAACGTTAACCGCGATCCGGCCGGGGCCGGGTTGTAGGATCGTAAAGTGAGGCCGGGATGCGTCCGGCCTCATTTTTTGTGCGTCACGCTTTCTGACTTCAGGGATGCATCGAAATGGAAATTTCAGTCAAGGGACAACGCGTCCTGATCACCGCCGGCGCCGCCGGCATCGGCCGTGCGATGACCGACGTGTTCCACAAGGCCGGCGCCCGCGTGCACATCTGTGACGTGGTTCAGGGTGCCATCGACGAGACCAGAAAGGCTTTCCCGGGCGTGACGGCCACGCTCGCCGACGTATCGAAACTCAAGGACGTGGACCAGCTGTTCACCGATGTAAAGCAGCATCTTGGCGGCCTGGACTGCCTGATCAACAACGCCGGCATCGCCGGACCTACCGGCAAGGTCGAGGACATTCCGGTCGAGGAATGGGAGCGGTGCATCGACGTGGACATGAACGGCATGTTCTATTGCACGCGCCTGGCGATGCCTCTGATCAAGGCGGCCGGTGGCGGTTCGATCATCAACCTGTCCTCCGCGGCCGGGCGCCTGGCCTTCCCTTTCCGCACGCCCTATTCCGCCGCCAAATGGGGTGTCGTCGGCTATACCAAGAGCCTGTCGATGGAAGTCGGACCTGAAAACATCCGCGTCAATGCGATCCAGCCGGGCGTGGTCGAAGGCGAGCGCATCAACCGCGTGATCGATGCCAAAGCCAGGGCGGTGGGCATCAGCTTCGAAGAACAGAAGAAATTATCGCTCGAGCGCGTGTCTATGCATCGCATGGTCAGCCCCTACGATATCGCTAACATGGCGTTGTATCTGGCCAGCGATGTCGGCAGGAACATCACCGGCCAGGCGATTTCCGTCTGCGCGGGTGTGGAAATGCTCGGTTGATACCGGATTCACCACAGAGGCACAGAGACACCGAGAAGGACAAGGCGGGAGAAACGCCGTGACAATAACGCCGCCAGAGGATTTCGTGCGTGCGGGACTTCCGCAGTCCGGTGAAATGCGCCCGTTCTTCTCCGTGCCTCTGTGTCTCTGTGGTAATGGAATTGTTAAATTGAGGAAATCTAGAAAATGGAAAAAGTAGCAATCATCGGTTCGGGTCTGATCGGTCGCGCATGGGCGATGGTGTTCGCGCGCGCCGGACACCCCGTCAAGCTGTACGACGCCGCGCCCGGCGCGGCAGAGAAGGCGCTCTCCCTCATCAGGGAGGGTCTGGAGGAGTTGCACGAATTCGGCCTGATCGGCGAACCGGCCGACGTTGTCGCGAACCGCGTAAGCGCGGTTGCCACGCTGGCCGAAGCCGTGAAGGATGCGGACTACGTGCAGGAAAACACCGCGGAAAAACTGGACGTGAAACGCGAGGTGTATCGCCAGATGGACGAAGCGGCGCCGGCGCATTGCATTCTCGCCAGCTCGACTTCGACGATCCAGACGTCGCGCTTCAGCGAAGGCCTCAGGGGACGTCATCGCTGCATCGTGGCCCATCCGGTGAATCCGCCGCACATCGTGCCGATCGTGGAAATTTCGCCGGCACCGTGGACCAGCGCGGAAGTCGTGGCGAAAACGCGCGCATTGCACGACAAAGTCGGCCAGGTCGCCATCACCGTCAAGAAGGAAGTCGAAGGCTTCATCCTGAATCGCCTGCAGGCGGCGCTGCTGCTTGAATCGTGGCGACTGGTAAAAGAGGATTACGTTTCTGTGGAAGATCTCGACAAGTGCATCAAGGACGGCCTCGGTCTTCGCTGGTCCTTCATGGGACCGTTCGAGACCATCGACCTCAATGCGCCCGGCGGCGTGCCGGATTACGCGCTACGCTACGGCCCGGTCCTGCACGGCATGATGAGCAACACGAAGAACGATCCGTGGGACGACGCGCTGGTCGCCAAAGTAGACGGCGAGCGCCGCAAGATCATGCCGCAGGAAAAGCACGCCGAACGCGAAGCCTGGCGCGACCGCCGGCTGATGGCGCTGATCGCGCACAAGCGCGATATTTCGAAGAAGCACCGTTGAAGGAATTTTGAACAAGCCTCAACCTGAGAAAGACAAAATGGCCAACAAAGTCATCATTACCTGCGCCGTCACCGGCTCCATCCACACGCCGTCAATGTCGCCTTACCTGCCGATCTCCCCAGACGAAATAGCAGAAGCGGCAATCGGCGCTGCCAGGGCGGGCGCCGCAGTGGTCCACCTGCATGCGCGCGAACCCGCTGACGGACGCCCGACGCAAGACCCGAAGATGTTCATGCAATTCCTGCCGAAAATCAAAGCGGCCTCCGATGTCGTGATCAACATCACGACCGGCGGCGCGCCGACGATGAGCATCGAGGATCGTCTGCAGCCGGCGCTGCAACTGAAGCCGGAGGTCGCCTCGCTGAACATGGGCTCGATGAACTTCGGACTCTTTGAGATGATTCCGCGCGTCAAAGAATGGAAATACGACTGGGAAAAGCCCTACCTCGCGGCATCCGACGAGCGCATCTTCAAGAACACGTTCAAGGACATCGCCCACATCCTGCAGTCCTGCAGCGAGAACAACACACGTTTCGAAATCGAGTGCTATGACATCGGCCATCTGTACACGGCCGCCCACTTTCTCGAGCGCGGCCTGGTGAAGCCGCCGCTGTTCATCCAGTCTGTATTCGGCATCCGCGGCGGCATCGGCCCCCATCCGGAGGATGTGCTGCACATGCGGCGCACCGCGGACCGCTTGTTTGGCGACCAGTACCAGTGGTCCGTGCTAGGCGGCGGGCGGAACCAGATGTACATCGCCACGCAATCGGCTGTAATGGGCGGAAACGTGCGGGTGGGCCTGGAAGACAGCCTTTGGCTGGGCAAGGGGCAGCTGGCAAAAACGAATGCCGATCAGGTCGGCAAGATCCGGCGAATCCTGGAGGAGCTCGGACTGGAAATCGCCACGCCCGACGATGCGCGACAGATCCTCAAGCTCAAGGGCAAGAACAACGTTAATTTCTAGCAAGGTAACCGCGATCACACGAAGGGACGCGAAGGAAAATCGAAATCTATATTGAAAGGGAGGCCGGGAATAATTTCCGCACGTGTGCTCATGTACAGATTGCGGAATATTCGCTCTCCTTCGTGCGCCTTTGCGTTTCCTTCGTGCCCCTTCGTGTTAACCGCTTGTCGCTTTAAAAGGTTTAGATGAAAACTCACAAGATTGCAATCATCGCCGGCGACGGCATCGGCAAGGAAGTCATGCCCGAAGGCGTGCGCGTGCTGGAAGCGGCCGCGCGCAAGTTCGGCATCGGACTGTCGTTCGACCATTTCGACTGGAGCTGCGACAACTACGATAAGCATGGCTGGTGGATGCCGCCCGACTGGCGTTCGAAGATAGAGAACCATGACTGCATTTTCTTCGGCGCCACCGGCTGGCCGGCAAAAGTACCGGATCACAAGTCGCTCTGGGATTCGTTGATCCTGTTCCGGCGCGGTTTCGACCAATACGTGAACCTGCGCCCGGTGCGGCTGATGCCGGGCATCACCCCGCCCCTGGCCGGCCGCAAAGTCGGCGACATCGACTACTACGTGGTACGGGAAAATACGGAAGGCGAATATTCCGCGGTCGGCGGGCGGCTGTTCGAAGGCACCGACCGCGAAATGGCCATGCAGCAGTCGATCTTCACGCGTAAGGGCGTCGACAGGATCATGAAATTCGCCTTCGAACTGGCGATGCAGCGGCCGCGCAAGCTATTGACGTCGGCGACCAAGTCGAACGGCATTTCCATCACCATGCCCTATTGGGACGAGCGCTTCGCTGCGATGGCGAAGAACTACCCGCAGGTGAAGACCAATCAGTATCACATCGATGGACTGACGATCCAGATGGTTTTGAATCCGCAGCGCTTCGACGTCATGGTGGCATCGAACTTGTTCGGCGACATCCTCTCCGACCTCGGTCCAGCGACGGCGGGAACGATCGGCATCGCCCCGTCGGGAAACATCAATCCGGAGCGGATTTTTCCATCGCTGTTCGAGCCGGTGCACGGCTCGGCGCCCGACATTTACGGCAAGAAGATCGCCAATCCGGTCGGGCAGATCTGGTCGGGTGCGATGCTGCTCGATCACCTGGGTTACCCGCAGGCGGGTGCGGCAATCGTCAAGGCGATCGAACAATGCCTGCAGGATGGGCCGCGCACGCCGGATGTCGGCGGCAAAGCGAATACCGAAGACATGGGCAAGGCAATCGCTGCCGCTATCTCAAACTGAAAGACGTTAGCCACAGAGGTCACAGAGGGCACAGGGAATTGCAATCTACAACAAGATCGGGAAGCTCTTGCAGTAGTCGCTATCATTTCCGTTCTTTTGCATTCGATCCTTTGTTTTCCTCCGTGACCTCTGTGCCCTCTGTGGCAAAAAGGTTTAAATGAAAACGTACAATATCGCAGCCATTCCCGGCGATGGCATCGGCACCGAGGTCATAGCCGCCGGCATCCAGGTGCTGGAGTCACTGGCAAAGTGCGACGGCGGCTTTGCGCTGCGCTTCGAACATTTCGACTGGGGTAGCGATTATTACCTGAAGCACGGCGCAATGATGCCGGCCGACGGACTGGACCGGCTCAAGCCGTTCGATGCGATCTATTTCGGCGCGGTCGGCTCGAAGGAAGTTCCGGACCACATCTCACTCTGGGGATTGCGGCTGAACATCTGCCAGAGCTTCGACCAATACGCCAACGTGCGTCCGGCGCGGGTGCTGCCCGGCATCGACCCGCCGCTAAAGCTCGCCTCGCCTGCCGACCTGGATTGGGTGATCGTGCGCGAAAATTCCGAAGGGGAATATTCCGGACAAGGCGGCCGCACTCACAGGGGATTGCCAGAGGAGGTGGCGACTGAAGTCTCCGTCTTCACGCGCAACGGCGTCGAACGCATCCAGCGTTTCGCATTCGAACTCGCGCGCAAGCGCCCCCAACAGCGCCTGACGCTGATCACGAAATCCAATGCGCAGCGCCACGGCATGGTGATGTGGGATGAAATTTTCGCGCGCATTGCAAAAGAATTCCCCGAGGTGCAGACCGACAAAATGCTGGTCGACGCCGCCACCATGCGCATGGTGCTGAAGCCGGCCTCTCTGGATGTGATGGTTGCGACAAACCTGCATGCGGATATCCTCTCCGACCTCGCCGCAGCGCTTTCAGGCAGTCTGGGCATCGCGCCGACCGCTAATCTGAATCCGGAACGCCGGTTTCCGTCGATGTTCGAGCCCATTCACGGTTCCGCGCTGGATATCGCCGGACAAGGCATCGCCAATCCGATCGGAACGTTCTGGACCGCCGTAATGATGTTGCAACATCTGGGCGAACTCAGCGCCGCGGCGAGGCTCATGGGGGCCATCGAGCACGTAACCAGTTCGCGCGTATTTACGCCGGATTTGGGTGGTCGCGCGACGACGGCAAAAGTGACCGAGGCGCTGTGCAAGGCAATCGAGGCTTCGCCCGGTCACGCATGAAGGTGGACTACGGAAGGATAAAGTGCCGGTTCTTCAATGGCGGCCGCCGGTCCGCGGCGGGTTGCCTGCCAGGCGGGTTTCACTCAGAATTCGGCTGGCATGATGCTTGCACGATTCTTTCCGCCAATTCTTGTTCATTGCTCGCGACGCCTGTGCCATTGTACGGGGCATAACAACCAATCCCAGCATTCGAATTCGTGAGTTCCACCAAGAAAATTCGATCCAGCGCCGGCGCGAATACCGATCCGGTGCACAATGCGGCGCAATCCACGCCTGAACGACGCATTGCCACCCTGGAACGCCAGCTCGCCGAGGTACGGTTGCATCTGGCTGCGGCCAACCGCCAGCTGGAGAGCACCAGCTCGGAACTGCAAACTTCGACCGCAAAACTGCTCGATTCCGAGGAAATCACCCGCAGTACGCTCGACGCGCTGAAGGCCAGCCGCGACCGCGAGAAACTGGCGCTGGCATTTGCCGAGATCGGTACCTGCGAATTCGACGTGAAAAGCACGATGGTGCGTTCCTCGGACATGAGCCTGCGCCTGTTCGGGATTCGCGGCGACCAAGCGGAACTGCCCTACGACACGCTGCTGGAATCCCTGCATCCGGAGGATCGTCCCAAATTCAGCCACGCGCTCGAGCAGTGCCTGAGCGGCACCGGCAACCTCGACATCGAATACCGCGTGGCATGGGCCGACGGCAGCTTCCGTTGGCTGCGGACCAAGGGCGATGCCCTGCTCAACCTCGACGGCGATCCGATCAAGGTGCTTTGGGTCACGGAAGACGTCTCGCAGCGCAAGGACATGGACGCCCGCGTGCGCTTCCTCGCGCACCATGACCTGCTCACCGGCCTGCCCAACCGGACGCTGTTCCAGGACCGGCTGCAGCAGGCGCTGGCTGCGGCCAAACGCATGCAGTCGCGCGTCGCCCTTCTGTTCATCGATCTCGATCGCTTCAAATACGTGAACGATTCTTTCGGACACCGCGCCGGAGACATCCTGTTGCAAACGGTGGCCGCGCGATTGCGCAACTGCGTGCGCGAGACCGATACGGTCTGCCGGCACGCCGGTGACGAATACCTGATCGTGCTTTCCGCGCTGCGCGATCCGACCGAAGCCGCCCTGGTCGCGGGAAAAGTGCTGGCCATCTTCGACGAAGTCTTCAATCTGGAAAGCCACGAAGTGCAGATTTCGGCGAGTGTGGGCATCAGCGTCTATCCCGACGATGGCCAGACCATGGAAGACCTGATACGCAATGCCGATGCGGCGATGTATCACTCGAAGAAAAGCGGCCGCAACCGCTTTGAGTTCTTTACGCCGGAGCTGAATGCGCCGGTAGCGGAACGCCTGGTACTCGCGAACCAGTTGCGCCGGGCAATCGAAAAAAACCAACTCGTGCTGCACTACCAGCCGCAGTTCGACACGGTGACCAACCGACTGATCGGCGCGGAAGCGCTGGTGCGCTGGAATCACACCGACCATGGATTGCTGTTCCCCGACAGCTTCATTGCGCTCGCCGAAGAATCGGACATCATCCACCTGATCGGCGAATGGGTACTGAACGAGGCCTGCCGCCAGATCGCCGATTGGCAGGCCAGAAATCTCAACATCGTGCCGGTCGCGATCAATTTTTCCGCGTTTCAGTTCCGCCGTGCGAGTCTCGTCCCCGGGGTCGCCGCTGCGTTCGCCCGCCACGGGGTCAAACCGCAGCAACTCGAGATCGAACTCACCGAGAACGCGATCATGCAGGACCCAAAGGAAACCGCGAAGACGCTGGACCAGCTGCATGATATGGGCGTCAGCCTGTCGATAGACGATTTCGGCACCGGATATTCCAGCCTGAACTACCTGAAACGCTTCCCGATCGACAAGCTCAAGATCGACCGCAGCTTCGTCGAGGACCTGCCGAAGGACCTGAACGATTCCGCGATCGTGCAGGCAATCGTCAACCTGGCGAAGAGTCTGCGCATGGTCGTGATCGCCGAGGGCGTCGAAACCAAGGCGCAGCTCGATTTCCTGCGCTCGCTGAACTGCGACGCGTACCAGGGTTATCTGGGCGGACGACCGGTGGACGCGGAGCGATTCGCCGCGCTTCTCAACTAATCCTGGCGGCCGGGGCCAGGCGTGCTGCGCTTCAACGCCTTGGAGAGAACCCGCAAGGGCATGATGTTCAAGCAATCGACCACGAATCGCAGCGCTTACCCGAGCCGAAGCAATGCCTCATAATTCGGTCTTGACCTGTTGCAGGAACGCCCATGAACCAGACAGCCACGAACTCCATGAACCAGACGGCGGCAAACATATTGGTGGTCGACGACGACCAGCGCCTGCGCGACCTACTCGACCGCTATCTTGCCGAGCAGGGCTTCGGCGTGCATGCCGTGGCGAGCGCACCGGCCATGGACAAGGTCATGGGCAAGGAGGACGTCGACATGATCATCCTCGACCTGATGCTGCCAGGCGAGGACGGCATGAGTGTGTGCCGCCGGTTGCGAGCAGCCGGCAGGCGCACGCCCATCATCATGCTCACCGCCAAGGGCGATGAAGCGGATCGCATCGCGGGGCTGGATGTCGGCGCCGACGATTACCTGCCGAAACCGTTCAATCCGCGCGAGCTGGTTGCGCGCATCAACGCGGTGCTGCGCCGCCAGACCCCGGTGGCATTGTCCCCTGGTGCGCCGGACGACAGCCGCAAGCCGGTCAAATTCGGCCCGTTCGAGATCAACCTGGCGACGCGCACGCTTACGCGCAACGGCAAACAACTGGGGCTCACTACCGGCGAATTCGCCATGCTCAAAACACTGGTCACGCATCCGCGCGTGCCGCTTTCGCGCGACCGGCTCATGGAACTCGCCCGCGGGCGGGAATACGGGGTGTTCGATCGCAGCATCGACGTGCAGGTCTCGCGATTGCGGCGGCTGCTCGAAGAAGATCCCGCCAGCCCGCGCTACATTCAGACGGTCTGGGGCGTGGGCTACGTATTCGTGCCCGACGACCACTAGCAACGTGCTACAAGCATGAACTGGATTCCGCAGTCGCTGTTATCCCGTTCGGTGCTGTTGATCTCGGCGTTGCTGGTGCTGAGCCAGTTGATCTGGTTCGGGCTGTATCGCACCTATAACGTCCGTGCCCAATCGGAATATCTCGCCAGCCAGATTGCCAGCGTCATCAGCACCGTCAGCGTGGCGCTGGAGACCATGCCGGCTTCCGCGCGCCGCAAATTCAGCGAAAAACTTCCCGCACACCAGAACATCCGCCTGCTGCCGGCCACGGCATGGGACGACGAAGAAGTGCCTCTGCCGGAATCGCCGTTGCTGCGCAGTATCAGCGATCATCTCAAGCGGGACTTCTCCGGCGATGCACAGGCGCTGGTCATGCTCGAGGATGCCACCCGCGCGTTATGGATCAAGATCAAGGTCAAGAACCAGGCCTACTGGGTGGTATTTCCGCCGGAATCGCGCGGCTCCGCTTCCGCCTGGGCGTGGACCGGTTGGAGCATTTTCGGCCTGACGCTGGCGATCGCCGGCGGCTACTTGCTGATGCTGCGGGTCAATCGCCCGCTGCGTGCGCTGGCCGCGGCAGCCGGCGAAATCGGCGCGGGCAAAACACCGCCGCCACTGGACGAAAACGGGCCGACCGAGATCCGCACGCTGTCGCATGCGTTCAACCAGATGACATCGAACCTGAAACAGCTCGATGCCGATCGCGCCGTGCTTCTTGCAGGCATTTCGCACGACTTGCGCACGCCGCTTTCCCGCCTGCGGCTCGGCGTGGAAATGCTGGACGGCGAACAGGACGACGAATTGAAGCCGGGCATGATCCAGGACATCGAGGACATGGACGCCATCATCAACCAGTTCCTGGATTTCGCGCGCGAAGGCGGCAACGAGCCCTCGCGCCCGGGTGAGGATCTGAATCACATTGTGTCCAGCGTATGCGCGCGCTACTCGCGCACCGGCCAGGCGATCAGGACGCAACTGGGCGAACTGCCTCCGTTGACGCTGAAGCCCACAGCCACGCAGCGCATGGTGATGAATCTGGTGGACAACGCCGTTCGCTACGGCGGCGGAGAAATCGAGGTGAAAACCGAGCATATCGGCGACTGCGCGATAGTGCGGGTGCTCGATCGCGGTCCCGGCATTCCGGACGATGAATTCTCGCGCGTGATGCAGCCCTTCACCCGCCTCGAGGCATCCCGCGCCGGCGGCAAAGGTTCGGGTCTCGGCCTGGCAATCGTCGAGCGTGCCGCCCGCATGCACGGCGGCAATGTGAAACTGCTGGGCCGCGAAGGCGGCGGGCTGGAGGCACGCGTCGAACTGCCGGTCGACGTTCCCAAGGCGGCTTAGTGTCCTGTTGCGCAGATTCTCGCCGGATTTTTCAGCCACGAATCAGCGCAACAGGACACCGGGCACTTTCACTCCAGCGGCCAGGTGTGAAGCACACTGTAGCGGGATCCGCCCGGCGCCAGTTCCGAACGTATCAATGAGAATTCGTCGACCTGCCACGCGATGGGCACCATGGCATCCGGCAGCGGCGCGCATTGCGCCTTCCGGACCAGGGTCACATGCGGCGTGAAAGCGCGATGTTCCAGCTCGAATCCGGCGCCTCGCAGCCAGCCTTCCAGATTTGCCGCAAGATCGCGCAGCGATTCGGGAATGCGCGCGGGCGCCGTCCAGCCGATGCCGTTGCGCGCCCAACATCCCCAATCGTCCAGGATAAGCAGGAAAGCCGGGGTGAAGACGCCGGCCGGCGGTGCCATCAGGCGGGGAAGATTTTCTACGTCGGTGTCACCGACGAATGCCAGGGTCAGGTGCAGACTCTCGTCGCGAGCCTGCCGGCCATGCGTGACGCGATGCATACTTCGCGCGGCCTGCGCGAGCGCGGCGCGCACGCCCGCACCCGGCCAGAGCGCAAAGTAGACTCTTTGCGTGGCGAGCCTCAGCGCCTGCCCGGCTCCGCTGCCTGCTGCCATTCGACCAGTGCAATCGCTTCGGCGGCAATGCCCTCGCCGCGGCCGGTGAATCCGAGCTTCTCGGTCGTCTTCGCCTTGACGTTCACGCGTGTCCGGTCCACGCCAAGATCGGCGGCGATGTTTTCGATCATCGCGGGAATGTGCGGCGCCATCCTCGGTGCCTGCGCGATGATCGTGGAATCGACATTGACGACATGAAATCCGTCGTCGCGCAGCAACTTCGCAACCGCTCTGAGCAATGTCCTGCTGTCGGCGCCCTTGTAGCGGGGGTCGGTATCGGGAAAGTGACGGCCGATGTCGCCCAGCGCCGCCGCTCCGAGCAATGCGTCGCACACCGCATGCAGCAGCACGTCGGCATCCGAATGCCCGTCCAGGCCTTTTTCGAACGCAATCGTCACGCCGCCGATGATCAGCGCGCGGCCCGTGACCAGTGCATGGACGTCGAATCCCTGGCCTATTCTCATTTCGCCGCCAAGACGCCAAGAGCGCCAAGAAAGCTAGTCGGTGAGAACGACTCGCTGAATGCCTTCACGTAAGGTTCGTTCATCGAAGTTTATGAGCAATCCAAGGTGACAGCCTGACACTTTCAGATAGGAGATGACTTGCGCTTTATGGACGGGCAGCAGTTTTTCAACGGCTTTTAATTCCACGACCACCTTACCACCAACGAGAAAATCAACTTTTCCCTGCCCTACTTGCCATTCCTTGTAGATGACTGGCAAGGCATATTGTCTCTGGTACGGAATGGCCTGGATGCCAAACTCCAAAGCAAGGGCCTCTTCGTAAATGCCTTCAAGATATCCCGGCCCCAAATGCCTATGGACCTCGATTGCCGCCCCGATAACTGAACGAGCCAGTATGTCTACATCGAGACTTGGCTCATTCTTGGCGCTCTTGGCGTCTTGGCGGCTCATGTGTTCTTCAGGATCAACTCGGCGAGCGCGAGGTCCTGCGCGTGCGTAACCTTGAGGTTGGTTGAATCGCATTGCACGAGCTTCGGTCGCAAGCCTAGCGCTTCGATCGCCGCGGCCTCGTCCGTTGCCTGGTCCGGATCGCAGGAACGCAACGCGCGCAAGAGCACCTCGTAGCGGAACATTTGCGGCGTCTGTGCCTGCCACAATCCGCTGCGCGACTCGGTACGGATCGAACGCTGATCGTTGTCCGCGCGCTTGAGCGTATCGGCAACCGGGACCGCCAGCAACCCGCCCGCCTGATCATCTCCGACTCCGTCGATAAGCTGGTCCAGCATGAGCGCACTCAAACAGGGTCGCGCGGCGTCGTGGACCAGGATCCAGTCATCGGCATCGGCCTCGCCGGAAATGGCCTCGAGGGCATTGAGCACGGTGGCGGCGCGCGAATTCCCACCTACATACAGCGGCGCCAGCTTGGCGGCAAACGGCGTCCAGTCATGCATCTCGAAAAGGGGGTCTTCGGGCGCCAGTGCGACACAGACGCGCTCGATGGCGGCGTGTGCGTGCATGCGTGCAATGGCGAAATACAACAGCGGATGGCCGCCGACCACGAGATATTGCTTGGGCAGTGTCCCACCGACACGACTGCCGGTGCCGGCTGCGGGGATGACGGCGAGATAGCGGGACATGGGTCGGCGAAAGGCTCGCATTATCGGTTGTCGATCAAGCCCCGGCAACCGTTGCCGCCAAGGCTGCCCGCGATGTTAATCCATCTTGACACCCAAATGAAAACGAATATCATTTGCATCCTTTCAATCTTCACTTTCGCCTCGAGCCATGCTCATCCGCAAATGCTTCCCCGTTGCCCTGCTGGCTGTCGTGCTTTCGCCTTTCAATCCCGCCTTGGCGGAAGAGAGTTTCACCATTGTGTTCAAGGATCACCGCATCGTTCCCCAGGAACTCCAGGTTCCGGCCGGCCAGAAGATCACGCTGATCGTCGACAACCAGGACGCCGCGCCTGAAGAATTCGAGAGCCATTCGTTGAAGCGCGAGAAAGTGGTTCCTGGAAATTCGAAGGTCACCGTCAAGATCGGACCGCTGAAGCCGGGGACGTATGAAATATTCGGCGAATACCACGAGTCCACGGCCCAGGGCCGCATCGTCGCAAAATAATAAACACTCGTGTCCGCCGCCGCGCTGATCGTCTTCCGGGAGGTCCTGGAAGCCGCGCTGATCATAGGGATCGTGCTCGCCGCCAGCCGCGGCGTGCCGGGAAGCAGGCTCATTGCCGCAGGCGGAATAGCGGCCGGTGCGCTGGGTGCGGTCGTAGTAGCAGCGCTGGCCGGCACGATCACGGAGGCAGCCTCGGGCGTCGGCCAGGAAATACTCAACGCCGCGATCCTCGGCGCCGCGGTTCTGATGCTCGGATGGCACAACGTGTGGATGAGCCGGCATGGCCGCGAAATGGCCGCACGCATGAAAGCCCTCGGCAACGACATTGTGATCGGCAGGATTTCGGCCTGGGCGCTTGGCGTCGCAATTGCGCTGGCGGTATTGCGCGAGGGCTCCGAAGTGGCCTTGTTTCTCTATGGCATTGCCGCCGGCGGAGAGAAAACCGGTGCAATGCTGGCGGGCAGCGCCATCGGTTTGGTATCGGGCATCCTGGTGGGGGTTTCGCTGTATGCGGGCGTGCTGCGCGTCCCCTTGCGCCATTTTTTCACCGTCACCGGCGCGTTGATTCTGTTTCTGTGCGCCGGACTGGCCTCGCAAGCGGCAGGCTTTCTGGTGCAGGCCGGCCTGATTCCGGCCTTGTCCGAATCGCTTTGGGACACTTCCTGGCTGCTCGACGAGGGTTCGATCGCCGGGCAATTCCTGCATGTGCTGATCGGTTATGTCTCGCGCCCCGCGGGAATCCAGGCGCTCGTCTATGTGCTCACGCTGACCATCATCGGCACGCTGATGGCGACGGTCGGCCGGACTTCCCCGATTTCGTCGCGACCCTCCTGAACACAGTCCCGTCCGGCCGTCAAAGCGCCGGCTTCCACTATAATTGCGGCTCATTTCCAGGCTGCAACGATGCAACTGCCCCACCCCGCTCCCGCTTCGGGAGCACGCACGAGACTTCCACTACTGCACGATTCCGCCGATGCATTGGCGTTGGCAACGCTTTTGCACAGCGCCAGGCCGCTGGTGGTGCTGACCGAGACCGCGCAGGATGCCGAGCGCCTGCGCATGGAACTGGCTTTCTTCGCGCCCGAACTGCGGATATTTCTGCTGCCGGACTGGGAAACACTGCCTTACGACAGTTTTTCGCCGCATCAGGATCTGATCTCGGAGCGTCTCGCCACGCTCTATCAGATCACGCACGCAGCCTTCGACGTCGCCGTCGTCCCCGTCACGACGGCCCTCTACCGGTTGCCTCCCACCAGTTTCATTGCCGGACACACCTTTTTCCTCACCCAGGGAGCGAAGCTTCCGGCGGAAACCCTGCGCAAGCAGTTGATGCTCGCGGGCTACACCCACGTCACCCAGGTCGTTTCTCCGGGCGAATTCTGCTTTCGCGGCGGCGTCATCGATCTGTTTCCGATGGGCAGCGCCCTGCCTTATCGCATCGAGCTATTCGACGACGAGGTCGACAGCATCCGCACCTTCGACGTCGATACCCAGCGCAGCATTTACAAAGTCAACGATGTGCGCCTGCTGCCGGCGCGCGAATTTCCTTCCGACGATGCCGCACGCACCGCATTTCGCGTCCGCTTTCGCGAAAAATTCGAAGGCGATCCATCCAAGAGCCGGCTGTACAAGGACGTCAGCCAGGGTTTCCTGCCCGCGGGCATCGAATACTACCTGCCGTTGTTTTTCGACCAGACCGCCACGCTGTTCGATTACCTGCCGCCGGGCACGCATGTCTGCCTGCACCATCGCGTGACTGAGGCGGTCCGGCAATTCTGGGCCGACACGCAATCGCGCTACAACCTGTTGCGTGGCGATCCCGACCGGCCTTTGTTGCCGCCGGTCGATCTCTTCCTGCGTGAAGACGAATTCTTCGGTGGCCTGAAACCGTTTTCCCGCATCGAACTGGCCGACCCGGATACGACGGCGGATCCCGAATTACCGGTGTCGACGAACGCGTTGCCGCCGGTAGCGGTCGACCGCCGTGCGAACAATCCGCTCGCCCAGCTGACGGCGTTCTGCGAAAGCTTCGAAGGCCGCGTGCTGCTGATCGCGGAAAGCCTGGGACGCCGCGAAACCATGCTCGGGCTGTTGCACGAATATCACATACGGCCGGCGGTTTGCGAATCCTGGTCCGCCTTCGAGCAATCGACACAGCCGTTGATGCTGACGGTCGGTCCGCTGCATGCCGGCTTCGTCGACCCCGACGGCCGCATCGCGATCATCACCGAAAACGAACTCTATCCGTCCCAGGTACGCACCCGCACGACGCGCGAGCGCCGCATCGCCGCCGAAGGCATGCTGCGCGATCTTTCCGAGGTCAAGGTCGGCGACCCTGTCGTGCATTCCCAGCATGGCATCGGCCGCTATCTCGGGCTCGCCACCATGGATCTCGGCGAGGGAGAAACGGAGTTCCTGACTCTCGAGTACGAGTCCGGCGACAAGCTCTATGTACCGGTCTCACAACTGGCGGTCATCAGCCGTTACAGCGGCGCTTCGGAAGAAGCGGCACCGCTGCACAAGCTGGGCAGCGGGCAATGGGAAAAAGCCCGGCGCCGCGCCGCCGCTCAGGTGCGCGACACTGCAGCGGAACTGCTGAACCTCTATGCGCAACGCGCCCTGCGCCAGGGCTACGCGTTCAAACTGAAGCCACATGACTACGAAGCCTTCCGTGAAGGCTTTCCGTTCGAGGAAACGGCAGACCAGGCGGCGGCGATCGATGCCGTGATAGCGGACATGCAGAGCGGCCGGCCGATGGATCGGCTGATTTGCGGTGACGTCGGCTTCGGCAAGACCGAAGTGGCGTTACGCGCGGCTTTCGTAGCCGTAGCCGACGGCAAACAGGTTGCGGTACTCGTGCCGACCACCCTGCTCGCGGAACAGCATTTCCAGACTTTCTCTGACCGCTTTGCCGACTGGCCGGTAAAGATCGCGGAGCTGTCCCGCTTTCGCTCGAGCAAGGATACCTCCGCCGCCCTGGAAGGATTGGCCGGGGGAAAGGTCGATATCGCCATCGGCACGCACAAGCTCCTGTCGCGCGGCGTGAAATTCAAGAATCTCGGACTGACCATCATCGACGAGGAGCACCGTTTCGGCGTGCGCCAGAAGGAGCAACTCAAGGCCTTGCGCGCGGAAGTGGACGTATTGACGCTGACTGCGACACCGATCCCCCGCACATTGGCGATGTCGCTGGAAGGCCTGCGCGATTTTTCGGTCATCGCCACCGCGCCACAGCGACGGCTGGCGATCAAGACTTTCGTTTCCCCTATCGGCGACGGACTCATCCGTGAAGCCGCACTGAGGGAATTGAAACGCGGCGGCCAGGTGTACTTCCTGCACAACGAGATCGATTCCATCCGTCACATGGAGGAACGCCTCACGAAGCTGCTGCCGGAGGCGCGCATCCGTATCGCACACGGCCAGATGCCGGAACGCGAACTCGAACTGGTGATGCGCGACTTCTACCAGGCGCGCTTCAATGTCCTGTTGTGCACGACCATCATCGAAACCGGCATCGACGTTCCGACCGCCAACACCATCATCATGAATCGCGCCGACAAGTTCGGCCTTGCGCAGTTGCATCAGCTGCGCGGTCGCGTCGGCCGATCCCACCACCAGGCTTACGCCTACCTGCTCACACCGGAGGAGGATGCGGTCGGTTCACAGGCGAAGAAGCGGCTCGAAGCAATCCAGATGATGGAAGAACTGGGTTCGGGTTTCTACCTGGCGATGCATGATCTGGAAATCCGCGGCGCCGGAGAAGTGCTCGGCGAATCGCAAAGCGGTGAAATGCAGGAAGTCGGTTTTGCGCTATACGCTGAAATGTTGAACGCCGCGGTCAAGTCGTTGAAGGCCGGCAAGGAGCCGGAACTGGCGGGCAATTTCAATCTCGGCACGGAAATCAACCTGCACACGCCGGCCCTGCTGCCGGAAGATTATTGCGCCGACATCCACGAACGCCTGGTACTGTACAAGCGCCTCGCCAATTGCGAAACGCTCGAAGACCTGGAGGCCATGCAGGAAGAACTGGTCGATCGCTTCGGCCTGCCACCCGAACCGGCGAAATGCCTGCTGGAAACCCACCGCCTGCGCATCGCATCGAAGGCCTTCGGTATTGCGCGCATCGACGCCGGGCCGGAAACGCTGATCCTGCAGTTCATTCCGAATCCGCCGATCGACTCCTCGAAGATTATCCGGCTGGTGCAGTCAAGGAAGAATTTCAAGCTGAGCGGACAGGATCGCCTGCGCATCGAAGCCAGCATGCCTGACGTATCGGCGCGCACGGCCCAGGTACGCGCGGTATTGAAGGAACTCGCTTAGGGAAATCGGGCTTTCGCGCAGGCAGAGGCGACGCTCAGTCCCACCGGTTGTCGCGCACGTAGACTTTGCCGTCGTCGACCTTGACGGGAAACGTAGCCGTAGGTTCGTACGCGGGAGCGGAAAGCGCCTCGCCCGTTCGGACACAGAAGCGTGCCCCGTGGCGCGGACAGACGATTTCGTCGCCTTCGATCGGATTGCCGCTGGTCAGGATCGTGCCGTCGTGGGTGCAGACGTCCTCGATGGCGTAGAACTCGCCGTTGACGTTGAACACAGCGGCGATGCTGCCGTCGAGATCGACGGTTTCATAATGGCCGGGAGCAATCGCTGCGGCTTCGGCGACGAAAATCCAATCTGACATGGCACGAGGGGCTAGGGATCAGGGGCTAGGGGGACAAACACGAGTCACGATCGTCACGACCGTCACGTCGTCACGGCTGTTCAGACCGCTACCACTTCCATCTCGGGATCGATGCGCTTGACCAATCCTTCGATGCCGGCGAGGGTGCCGGAAATCGAACTCGGACACGTGCCGCAGGCACCTTGGTAGTGGACTTTGAGCGTGCTGCCTTCCAGACCGACGACGTAGAGGTCGCCACCATCGCCTTGCAGGAAGGGCCGCACTTCTTCATCGAGCAACTCGTTGATCTGTTCGAGTTTGAGCTTGTCGCTCTCGGACATCGTAGCGCCGCCGCCTTCCTCTTCCGCCAGCCAGGCCGCCGCCTTGGCAAATTCTTCCGAGGCCTTCTCGGCTGCCGGTGCTTCGCGAATCGGCGTGGCCACTTCCCGCAGCAGGTTCTGCCAGTCCGCTTCGCCGTCCTGCGTCACCGTGATCCAGTTGTCGATGTAGAAAACGTTGCTTACATGCGGAATCGCGAACAGTTTCGCGGCAAGCTCGTCGCGCTGCGCTTGTTCCGCGTTCTCGAACGAGCGCGCGAGACCATTGGTCAGCGGCTCCTTGAGCACGAACTTGCGCGCATTCGGATTCGGTGTGTACTCGAGGTCGGCAATCTTGGGCATCAGCGTTCGGTCGCGACCGGATCCCGGTCGCCTTCGGTGGATATGGTCGATTCGGAGTTGAGCGCGGCATGCAGCGTATGCCACGGCAGGATTGCGCATTTCACGCGCGACGGCAGATCGCGCACGCCGGCGAACACGCTGAGGCGTCCGAGATGATTCGGCTGGGTTCCGGTATCGAGTTTGCCGGTCGCCATGTCGCGGAATTCCTGGATCAGTTGCTCGGCCTCTTCCACGCTCTTGCCTTTGACGTTGGTGGTCATCATCGACGAAGAAGCCTTGCAGATCGCACAGCTCTCGCCTTCGAACGCAATGCTCCCGACTTTGCCGCCATCGAGCTTCAGCGATAACCAGATATGGTCCCCACACAGGGGATTCAGGCCTTCGGCCTGGTGGCTCGCATCGGCGAGCTTGCCCCAGTTGCGCGGCTTCTTGTTGTGATCGAGGATCACTTCCTGATAGAGATTCTTGGAATCCATGCCCGGTTCGATGGAATTCGGCTCAGCCGAATATTTTCCGGACCTTGTGGACGCCCGCCACCAGCGCGTCGACTTCGGCCATTGTGTTGTAGAGATAAAAGGACGCGCGCGCGGTTGCCGGAATACCGAAACGTTGCATGACCGGCTGCGCGCAGTGATGTCCGGTGCGGACCGCGACGCCATCCTCGTTGAGGATGGTGCCGACGTCATGCGGATGCACGCCTTTCATTGTGAATGACAGCACGCCAGCCTTCTCCTGCGCGGTACCGACGATGCGCACGTCCTTCAATTCCTTGAAGGCTTCGGTCGCGTAGGTGATCAGATCGTGTTCGTGCGCCGCGATGTCGCGCCCAGGCCGATGCCCGCTGCGATCGGCGGCGTTCCGGCCTCGAACTTGTGGGGAATCACGTTATAAGTCGTCTTCTCGAAAGTCACCGACAGGATCATGTCGCCGCCGCCTTCGAACGGTTTCATCTTCTCGAGCAGCGCGGCCTTTCCGTAGAGGATGCCGATGCCAGTCGGCCCGCACATCTTGTGGGCGGAGAAAGCATAGAAGTCGCAATCGAGATCCTGCACGTCCACCTTCATGTGGGGAATCGCCTGTGCGCCATCGACCAGCACGGGCACACCGTGTTGGCGCGCAGTGGCAATCATCTGCTTGACGGGATTGATGGTGCCCAGCGCATTGGAAACGTGGGTGATGGCTACGAGTTTGGTATGGCTGTTGAAGAGCTTCCGGTAATCGTCGAGCAACAGTTCGCCCGCGTCGCTGCAGGGAATCACCCGCAACTTCGCGCCCTTCTCTTCGCACAGCATCTGCCACGGCACGATATTGGAATGGTGCTCGAGCTGCGAGACGATGATTTCGTCGCCCGCGCCGATGAACGCCCGCCCGTATCCGTGCATCACCAGATTCAGCGAATCGGTGGTGCCGCGCGTATAGATGATCTCGCGTGCTTCCTTCGCATTGATGAAGCGCTGGATCTTGAGGCGCGCTCCCTCGTAGGCGGCAGTCGCGGTTTCCGCCAGATAGTGCACGCCGCGATGGATATTGGCGTGTTCCGCTGTCTGATAGCGCACCAGGCGGTCGATTACCTGCTGGGGCATCTGGCTGCTTGCCGCATTGTCCAGGTAGGCCAGTGGTTTGCCGTTGACCTTTAGCTTCAGGATCGGGAAATCGGCACGAATACGCTCGACATCGATTGCACTGGCAGGACGGACTGCCTGAAGTACTGAGCTGCTGGAGGTCATGCGGGCTCTCTCGTTTGCGTCTGCTCGAGGACGGTTTCTTCCAGGCGGTCCACCAGGGATTTCACCGGGATGCGTTCTATGACCTGCGCAGCGAAGGCGTAAGTCAGCAGATTGCGCGCTGCCGTATCGGAAAGGCCACGGCTCTTGAGATAGAACAGCTCGTCGGCTTCTATCTGGCCGACCGTGGCGCCATGCGCGCACTTGACGTCATCGGCGAAAATTTCCAGTTGCGGTTTGGTATCGACATGCGCCTTGTCGGAAATCAACAGGTTGCGCGATTGCTGCCCGGAGTCAGTCTGCTGGGCGCCTTCACGCACCAGAATCTTGCCGTTGAACACGGCATGCGCTGCGCCACCGACCACGGTCTTGTGCAATTGCCGGCTTCGGCCATGCGCATGTGCGTGGTCGATGCTGCTGTGCATGTCCGCGAGTTGACGTTCACCGATCAACGCCAATCCGTCGACCGAAAACTCGGTTCCCTCGCCTGCCTGCACGATCGACAGGTTGTGGCGGGAAATTCGAGCGCCGAGTGCAATCGTCCAGGTGGCATAGTGCCCGCTGTGCGCCACCCTGACCGAGGTATTGGCGATGTGAAACGCGGTCGGCGCCTCGCGCTGCAGCTTGACGTGGGAAACCCGCGCATTCTCGGCAACATAAAACTCGCTCACCGCATCAGTGAGGTATGCGCCATCGGCCACGCCGACGAAATCCTCCACAACAAGGCACTGCGCGCCGGATTCTGCGACAACGAGCACACGGGGATAGGCCGCGCTGTCCTTGCATGTCGCAACGAACAGCAAATGGATCGGCGCATCCAGGATACGGTCGCGCGCCACATGAATTACGGCGCCGTCGCGCAGGAAAGCAGTATTGACGGCGGCAAAGGCATCGTCGTCGATCGAGGCAAGCTTCGCCAGATGCGCTTCCGCAACGGCGCCGACGGGCGTAGATACATCCGCAAGATTGGCGATCGTTACGCCATCATTCGAATGAACGTGTGAGAGGTCAGCCGAATAGTGCCCGTCGACGAAGACCAGCCGTGTTTGGGCTTCGGGAATCACGAAGCCGGCTATCTGCGATTTTTCGAGGACGCCCGCGCTTGCGGCGGGGCGGAAGGGAATCCGGTAAAGCGGCGACAGATCGGTAAAGCGCCATTCTTCATCGCGAACGGTCGGAACCGTCAATTCATTGGCGCGCTCCACTGAATGCATGCGCAACGCCCGCAACCAGGCATTCCCCGTATCTGCAACCGCTTCGCGCCCTTGCAGCAAGCTGTCCAGGTAGTCGTTGCGGCTCTCTACTTTCATCACGCCGCAGCCTTGCCCTTGAACTCGGCGGCAACCCAGTCGTAACCGCGCGCTTCCAGTTCCAGTGCCAGGGATTTGTCGCCGGTCTTGATGATGCGGCCACCTTCCATCACGTGGACGTAGTCGGGTGCTATGTAGTTCAGCAACCGCTGATAGTGGGTCACCAGCACTAGGCCGATATCCTGCGTATGCAGCTTGTTGACGCCGTTAGCCACGACGCGCAATGCGTCTATGTCCAGGCCGGAATCGGTTTCATCCAGAATCGCGAGTTTCGGCGACAGCAACGCCATCTGCAGGATCTCGTTGCGCTTCTTCTCGCCGCCGGAAAATCCGGCATTGACGCTGCGGTCGAGGAAGGCCGGGTCCATTTCCAGCAGCTTCATCTTTTCGCGCACGAAATCGTCGAACTCCAGCGGATCGAGTTCGTCCGCTCCACGCGCACCATGGACGGTGTTGTACGCCAGGCGCAGAAAGGAACTGTTGGTGACGCCCGGGACCTCGACCGGATACTGGAAACCGAGGAATATGCCTGCGCGGGCGCGTTCTTCCGGCGTAAGGTCCAGCAGGTTCTTGCCCTCGAACAATACCTCGCCCCCGGTGACCTGATACGCGGGATGGCCGGACAATACCTTGGCAAACGTGCTTTTCCCCGAGCCGTTCGGCCCCATGATGGCGTGCACTTCACCCGCGCGCACGGTGAGATTGATGCCCTTGAGGATGGTCCGCTCCTCGATTTTCGCGGTGAGATCGTGAACCTCGAGCAGGACGGAGGCGTTCTTCCTGATCATCCGACGCTTCCTTCCAGTTTGAGGCCGAGCAGCTTGGTCGCCTCGACGGCGAATTCCATCGGCAATTGCACGAACACGTCCTGCACGAAGCCGTTGATGATCATCGAGACCGCATCCTCGGCACCGATGCCGCGGCTGGCGAAGTAGAACAACTGGTCTTCGCCGATTTTCGACGTCGATGCCTCATGCTCGACCTTCGCCGTATTGTTGTTGACCTGGATGTAGGGAAAAGTATTCGCGCCACACTTGTCGCCGATCAGCATGGAATCGCATTGCGAAAAATTGCGCGCCCCTTGCGCCTTTGCACCGATTTTTACCAGCCCGCGATAGCTGTTGTTCGAGACCCCGGCGGAAATGCCCTTGGAGATGATCTTGCTGCGCGTATTCCTGCCGACGTGGATCATCTTGGTGCCTGTATCCGCCTGCTGATGATGATTGGTCAGCGCGACCGAATAGAACTCGCCCACCGAATTGTCTCCCAGCAAAATACAGGAGGGATACTTCCAGGTGATCGCCGAACCGGTTTCCACCTGGGTCCAGGAAATCTTCGAATTCGCGCCTTTGCACAATCCGCGTTTCGTCACGAAATTGTAAATGCCGCCTTTGCCGTTCTCGTCGCCTGCGTACCAGTTCTGCACGGTCGAGTACTTGATCTCGGCGTTGTCGAGTGTCACCAGTTCCACCACCGCTGCGTGCAGCTGGTTGGTATCGAACTTCGGCGCCGTACAACCCTCCAGATAAGACACGTGCGCGCCTTCTTCGGCAACGATCAGCGTGCGCTCGAACTGGCCCGACTCCTGGGTGTTGATGCGGAAATAAGTCGACAGCTCCATCGGGCAGCGCACGCCCCTGGGGATGAAACAGAACGAGCCGTCGGTAAACACCGCGGAGTTCAGCGCGGCATAGAAGTTGTCACCGGCCGGAACCACGCTGCCGAGATACTTTTGCACCAGATCCGGATGATCTTTCACCGCTTCGGAAAACGAACAGAAAATGACGCCGACTTCGGCGAGTTTCTTCCTGAATGTCGTGGCGACCGACACACTGTCGAAAATCACATCGACCGCGACCCCCGCAAGGGCGGCGCGCTCGTTCATCGGCACGCCAAGCTTCTCGAACGTGCGCAGCAATTCCGGATCCACTTCGTCCATGGACGCGCCTTCGGCGCCGAGTAGTAGCTGATCCCCTGGAAGTCGATCTTCGGATACTTGACGTTCGGCCAGGCTGGTTCGGTCATCGTCAGCCAGTGACGATAGGCCTTCAGCCTGAACTCGAGCAGCCATTCCGGTTCGCCTTTCTTGGCGGAGATCATCCGGATGACATCCTCGTTCAAACCTTTGGCAACCACGTCCGACTCGATGTCGGTGACGAACCCGTGCTTGTAGGGTTGGTTGACCAGATTCTGGATGACTGCGCTCACTTGCCGCTCCCGCTGCGAATCAAACCTTGGCGACGGTGAAGCTTTCGCCGCAGCCGCACATTGCCGTTGCCTTCGGATTTTCGACCTTGAAGGATTCGTTCAGACCGTCGCGCGCGTAATCGAGCACCGATCCATCCACGAACTCCAGGCTTTTCCTGTCCACTACGACCGTGACATCGCGGGTTTCGAACAACTGGTCGTTGGCGCCGACTTCATGGGCGTAATCGAAGGTGTACGCCATGCCTGAGCAGCCGACTGTCTTGATGCCAAGACGAAGCCCGATGCCACCCCGTTTCGCAAGCGCGGTGCGGATATGTTTTGCCGCGTTTTCAGTAACCGTTATTGCCATCTGCGTTGACTCCTTAGCTCCTGAACGTCGTTCTCGATTGCATCAGACGGCGATGGCCGTCAGACGCCGCAGCCTGGACACCGTCGCGCCCAGTACCTGCAGAAAATCCTCGACTTCACCGGCGGTGTTCTGAGCGCCGAAGCTGACCCTGATCGCGCCGCGCGCGAGCTCCGGTGCTATGCCCATCGCCAGCAGCGTCGCGCTCGGCTCCGTGCTGGTACTGGAGCAGGCCGCACCGCTCGCAATCGAGTTCGATCACCAGCGTCTCGCCATCGATGTCGGAAAAAGCGAAGTACGTCGTGTTCGAAATACGATCCGCACCTCTTCCGAAAATCTGCGCACCCAGTGCCACCGCACCGTCTTCAGTACGATCCCTGAGTTCGCGCGTGCGTCGTGCGATCGATTCCATGCGCCGGACCGCCAGTTCAGAGGCAGCACCGAAGCCCACGATCGCCGGCACGTTTTCAGTACCGGAACGCATCCCGCCTTCGTGACCACCGCCATGGATGATCGGCTTCAACTCCAGCCGCTTGTCCACCACTAGGGCGCCGACGCCCTTCGGCCCGTAAATCTTGTGCGCCGAGAGCGTCATGGCATGCACGCCGAGCGCCTCGAAATCCACCACGATCTTGCCCAGCGCCTGAACCGCATCGGTATGCATCCAGGCGCGCTTGTCTCGCGCTATCGCCGCGATTTCCGCAACGGGCTGCACCACTCCGGTTTCGTTGTTGGCCAACATCACCGAAACCAGGCCGGTCGGCTCGCCCAAGGCGCGCTCCGCATCCGCGATATCGACGCGTCCGCGAGCGTCCGTTGCGAGTTTTCGCAGCCTCCAGCCCTGGCGCGCAAGGTCTTGCGCCGGCCTGGCCACGCACGGATGCTCGATGGCACTGACGACAATCTGGCTGGGCTTCATATATGCCGCCGCGCCGCGGATAAACAAGTTGTTCGCCTCGGTGCCTCCGGAGACGAACACCACCTGCGCCGGCTGCACATTCACCATGCCGGCGATCTGCTCGCGCGCCTTGTTCACCGCACGGCGCGCGCGCGTGCCGAAGTCGTGACGGCTGGACGCGTTGCCATATTCCTGCCTGAGGAAGGGCAGCATCTCCGCCAGCACGCCCTCATCGAGCGGCGTGGTCGCGTTATGGTCGAAGTAGGCCTGCATTGCGCCGTTCCTCACGCAGCCGCGGGTTCCTTTGACTTGGCCGCATTCGGACGGTTGTCATGCATTTGCATGACCGCCACCTCACCAGATTTTTTCAGCTGTTTCGCGACCAGTTCGGAAAGTTTCACCGCACGCAAATATTCAAAGATGTGCTTGTTCAAGTCCGTCCACAGGTCGTGGGTAATGCATTTCTTGTCGTCTTTGCAGTTTTCCTTGCCGCCACACTGCGTCGCATCGATCGGCTCATCCACCGCGACGATGATGTCGGCAACCGACACCTGATCCGTTGGATTGGCGAGGTTGTATCCGCCACCGGGACCGCGAACGCTGGTCACCAGCGCCCTGCGGCGCAATTTCCCGAACAATTGCTCCAGATACGACAGCGATATTTTCTGGCGCTCGCTGATGTCGGCCAGAGTGACCGGGCCCGACCCGTTATTCAGCGCCAAATCAATCATGGCAGTAACTGCAAAGCGTCCCTTCGTCGTTAATCTCATGGTCGCCTCTGCTTAAAATATAAATAAATACAGTGGAGTAGAAATCCTACTAAAGTGATCAAGTTTACCAAAACCCGACTGGTTTAGTCAACTATGCGGTTGAGATAAGTCGGGTCGAACTTGTCGGCGGTGGCGCGGGCATCTTCGACTTTGACGCCCATGCCGGAGAGTTGTTCGAGGATATATTCGATGCGCAAATCGGTCGCGGCCGAGTGATCGATGAGGCCGTGGATCGCCTTTACCACAGGGTCATTGGCGTCTGCGCCGACGCCATAGGCCGAAAAGCCCATTTTCGCCGCGTTTTCCTCGCGGGCGCTCTGCGTCTCATCGTCCAGAATACGCGCCGGGATGCCCACCGCAGTCGCGCATTCCGGTACATCCTTCACCACGACTGCGTTGGAGCCGATCTTGGCGCCCCGGCCAATGGTGATCGGACCCAGAATTTTCGCGCCGGCTCCGACGACCACCCCGTCGCCCAGCGTCGGATGGCGTTTGCCCTTGTTCCACGACGTGCCGCCCAGCGTAACCCCGTGATACAGCGTGCAGTCGTCGCCGATCAGCGCGGTCTCGCCGATCACGACGCCCATGCCGTGATCGATGAAAAAACGCCGGCCGATCATGGCCCCGGGGTGAATTTCTATGCCCGTGAGCCAGCGGCCGATGTGGGACAGAAAGCGCGCCAGCCATTTCAGTTCCCAACCCCACAAACGGTGTGAGAACCGGTGAAACAGCATCGCGTGAAACCCGGGATAGCAGGTGACAACCTCCCAGGCCGAGCGCGCGGCCGGATCCCGATCGAACACAACGCGTATCTCTTCCCTGACTCGGTCGAACATAAAAACCCTTTTATTACTGTGGGTTGGAATATGACTATTTTACTCAACTTTGGACTTTATGGCGCTGAGGAAGCCACGCAGGATGTTCACTTCTTTTTTCTCGATGCGGGCGCGGGCGAACATCCTGCGCATGCGCTGCATCAGCCGTTTGGGCTCCTTGGGATCGAGAAAACCGGTTGAATAGAAGGTGTCCTCGAGTTGCCGGTAGAACCCCTCGGCCTCGTCGTGCGTCGCCAGATCGGAAGGATGTTGCGAGTAGACCTGCTCGCCGACCGCGCTCATGCGCAATTCGTAGGCAAACACCTGGACCGCCTGCGCAAGATTGAGCGAGGAATATTCCCAGTTGGTGGGAATCACGGCGATCGACTGGCAGCGGCTGACTTCGTCGGTCGTCAGCCCGGCTCGCTCAGTGCCGAAGACCAGGGCTACTTCAGCTCCGGCAGCTTCCGCCACAAGGCGGCGACAGGCTTCGCGGCAACCCACTACTTCATGCGCAAGATCGCGATGACGCGCCGTGCACGCGATGGCCAGCACCGTTCCTTCCAGCGCCTCATCCAGGCTGTCGCACACAACGGCGCTTTCGAGCAAATCCGTCGCGCCGGTCGCCAGCGTGTCCGCATCGGCGTGCGGAAAACGCTCGGGCCTGATCAGAACCAGGCGCGAAAGTCCCATCGTCTTCATGGCGCGCGCGGCGGCGCCGATGTTGCCCGGGTGAGTGGTGTGGGACAGGACGATGCGGATGCGTCCGAGCGCGGACGGTTTATTCATTGGAACGCAATCGTCGGAATCTTTAGAATGGCGCCTTCGTTCTTTGTCACCATTCCATCCCCATGCATCCGATGCTCAACATAGCGGTGAAAGCCGCTCGCCGTGCCGGCAGCATCATCAGCCGCGCCTCGGAGAACCTCGAAGTACTGACTATCAAGCACAAGAGCCTCAACGATCTGGTCTCCGAAGTCGACCGCGCAGCAGAGGACGCGATCATCGACGTCATCAAGGGCGCCTATCCGGATCATGCGATTTTAGCAGAGGAAAGCGGCGCGTCCGGCGAATCGGAATACGTATGGATCATCGATCCCCTCGACGGCACCACGAATTTCCTGCACGGCTTCCCGCAATACTGCGTCTCCATCGGCCTGTTCCATAAGGGCGTCCCGACACACGGTGTCATATTCGATCCGACCCGCAACGATCTTTACACCGCCTCCCGTGGACGCGGCGCCTTCCTCAACGACAAGCGCCTGCGCGTATCGAAGCGCGACAAGCTGATCGACGGACTGATTGGCACCGGCTTCCCGTTCCGGATGTTCGAGCACCTGGATGCATACAACGCGATGCTCAAGGACCTCATGACCAAGTGCGCGGGAGTTCGCCGTCCCGGCGCCGCCGCGCTCGATCTTGCAGCCGTCGCCGCCGGACGCTATGACGGTTTCTGGGAAATCGGGCTTGCTCCGTGGGACATGGCGGCCGGCGTCCTCATGGTCACCGAAGCAGGCGGACTGGTCACCGACTTCGCAGGCAACGACAAATTCATGGAAAACGGCCATATTGTTGCTGCGAGCCCGAAGATTTTTACTCAACTGCTGCAGACCATTCAGCCTCATCTGACCGCGAAGATGAAAGGCCGGCAATGACACGCTATCTGATCCTGTTGCTTGCGCTCGCCTGCGGCGCGGCCGCCGCGCAAGTCAATCCGCCTGTGCGCCTGCGCGGAACCGTCGAAAGCTTCACTGCCCCCAGTCTCGTCATCAAGGAACGCAGCGGCAAGATGATCACGTTGACGCTGCCCGACGAAACCCGCGTCGCCGAGGTCATACCGACCGACATCACCTCGATCCAGCCGGGTTCGTTTATCGGCACGGCCGCGTTGCCGCGCGCCGACGGTAAACTCGAGGCGCTTGAAGTCGTCGTATTCCCCGAAGCGGCGCGCGGCACCGGCGAAGGCCATTATCCCTGGGATTTGAAGCCGGAGAGTTCGATGACCAACGCCACGGTGGCCGACCTGGCGCGTTCGTCCGACGGACGAACCCTGAAATTGCGTTACAAGGACGGCGAAAAAACGGTGATCGTTCCCGACGGCGTGCCGGTCGTTACTTTCAGGCCGGGCGATCGCTCCCTGATCGTGCCGGGAACCAAGGTATTCATCGTCGCCGAACCGGAAGGCGATCAGTTCACTGTCAGACGTCTGCTGATCGGCCGCAACGGCCTCCAGCCGCCACTGTGAATGTCGCGGTCGGGTCCGATTCCGGATCCGCCAACGTGCTCCATATCGGGCTTCTGCCCCCGCGCCGGGCAAGCCGCATCGATCAACGCGCCGACGTCGGAAAGACGAACCGTATAATGGCGCCAACATGAAATCCGAAACGCCGCCCGGCCCCATTCATACACCCATGATACATCATGGGGAAGGCCGCGCCGGTGCTTGCTTTCCGGGCCATTTGCGATCGACCTACACTGGCACCTATACCGCGCTGTCACCGCAAAATGGACGATCTATTTTCCTCGGGTGAGCGAATTCGATTGGACATTCTTGCTCAATGTCGACTACCGGGTCTAACTGGACGTATATGGACACGAAAAGTTTGGCGCAACTCGAATTGAGATACGTCAGAGCGGGTCGTCGTCGCGCAGATGCCGATGCTTAGGAAGGCTTCGAATGCGGATACGCGAGCCAAATACTACAAGCGGGTTAGTGCTAACTCGGTCGTTTCGTCCCAACCGCTTCCGGAACGACGTCTCTTGAAATACGGGGCAACTCGTGATCGAACCTAGATCTATCCGCAATATTTAGGCGGCAGCTAGCGACCCTCGGCGGAACTTCGCTGGTTCGCAAAGCAGACGTTCAACTTACTTGCCCTCCAACCGCTCGGCCCTTACCTCATTCTTACTGACTGACCGGGCGGTCAGTCCCCGTTGCCGGCGCGACGGCGCTTTCCGAATTGGTCGTTGAAAGCGGTGCTGCCGGTTCGCTTGCCTTGCTTTCCGGCGCCAGCGCCGGCAGTTTCTGTTTCAAAGCCTGGATGCGGGTATCGAAATCGAGATAGTTGTTCCTGGCCTGCGAGGCCAAATCAGCCTGCGCCTTGTCAAGGGCCTGGATGCGGCTGTCCAGATCGAGACCGGAGTTCTTGTCCAGCGTGGCGATATCAGTCTGCGCCTTCTTCAAGGCCTCAATGCGCGCATCCAGATCGACATAGAAATTTCTGATCTGCGTGGCGGCATCCATCTGGGCCTTTTGCAGTTCCTCGATCGACCCGCGCAGCACGGCGGAATTGCGTCGTGCTTCTTCCTGTTCGCGCATTAGCTGTAGTAAGCCCTCCGAACTGATGACGGAGCGGGTCTCCTCGACCTGCTTGCTCAGGGTCGCGAGTTGCTGCGCGAGGGCATTGTCGGATTCCTGCCCCGCCTTCGCCTGGGCTTCTAGCATCGTCGACCGGCGACCGGCCTCCTGCCATCCGGCCTCCATCGCAGTCAGCCGGCGAATGGTGTTGTTGAGCGCGACATTGCCCTGATCGATCAAACGTCGCTGTGTCTGTAGGCGCGACTCCAGGTCCTCGGTCTTGCGCCTGAGGCCGGAAAAAGCCACACCGTTATCGTCGAGCTGGCGGCGTTGCTCCTCCCGGGCCGCAAGCAGATTGGTCAGAAACTCTCGGGAGGTCGCCAGGGCACTATCGGCCTGAGCTTTTGCGGAGTCCGTGCGGGCTCGCGCGTCGGTCAGCGCGACCTCGAGGCCATGCGCGGTATTCTGGGCGCGCTCGATTTCCGCGCGCAGTTCCGCGATCACACTTTCGCTCCGGTTCGCTTCCACCCTCAGCGCCTGCACGGCCTGGCCCTGCTGTGCTTCGGTCTGGCGCAACTGGTCCTCCGTCGCGCAACCGCCGACCATACAGACACAGCAAATCCATGCGAGGAGCCTCAACTGCAATGCAAGCGTTAATTGACGATGTCCGCGCGGCGATTCTTGCTATAACTCTCTTCGTCCTTACCGAGGGCAATCGGCTTTTCCGATCCGAAACTCACAGTCTTTAATTTTCTGCCGTCTGAGCCTGCAAGCTCCAGCGCATGCTTTACCGCCTCGGCTCGCCGTGCGCCCAGCGCCAAGTTGTACTCGCGGCTGCCACTCTCGTCGCAATTGCCTTGGATCTCGGCGGTCGCACTAGGGTGCGATCTGAGGTAAGCGGCGTGTGCCATCAGCATCGAGTCGTACTCGTCCTTGATTGCCGATTTGTCGTAATCGAAATACACGCTTCGCTGGAGAGGCTGCTGCACGGACGACGGGCTTGAGCTGTTGTCTGCGACGTTTGGGTTACTGGGGAATACGGCTAACTGGTCATCCCCCTTGGTCGCCGCCACGCGCGACGCCAGCCGTTCTGCCGCAGCCACAGCCACAGCCGGTTCCGTTGCGGTCGAAGACGATTCTTGCGCTCGCTGTTTCGTAACTTCCTCGTCCATCCGCCGATTGGCCATATCCTGTTCGTCGTGCAGTTTGTTTATCCCCGCCTGGTCCTCGGCAAGCTGGCGCTTCGCGCTGTCCACGTCTTCGCTTGCAATGCCCGTGGCGCTCGCTTGCGGCGCGGTCGCGGTCTTGCCGCTTGCTACTTCAGCTTGCGTGGATATCTGCGCAGGCGCGGCAGTCGCACCTTCAGGTGCGGAGGCCCGTGCTTGCGTTTCGGCAGCCGGCGATTTGGGCACCTGCGTCGTGGCCGTCTCGGAAACCGACGCAGTTGGCGGTTCTAGCGTTTTCTCGGCGGTGCTGCTCTTCTGCATTGTGGAACAAGCTCCAAGCACTCCGCATAGCAGTGCAAGAGTAGAAATTCGGAATGGTCGAATTGCGGTTCGATATTGCACGGTCATTGCTCCCATTTGATCGCGCCGATTGTCCAGCGCCGCGAGATTGCTGGTAAAGATTTTTTCCGGCTTTCATTAACCGGTGGCCATGGTTTTGCATGGCGGCACCAAGTAATCGACTTTGGCGCATAACGCCGGCACAAAGGTCCGTTCGTACCGAATCGGCACAACGAGGTTCTCACAAAAATCGCCGGATCTCTGTAGATCCTGGATTGAGCTCTGCAGCAAGCTCCCATCAATATTCTTCATGACATTCGGTGGTTGCTCTAAATCACCTGTTGAGCACATCGAGCAACTGCTGATCGGAAAGCATATCCTGCAGCGCCATGGATACCGCGCTGTTGACCAGTCGGGTCGAATCGCTGGCGTACGCCGGTCCGGCTGTGTTCATGGACTGATCGACGATGTACTTCTTGTCCAATGACTCTTTGCCATTGCGCGCGTATGCCCTCACCTCGGCATGGAGCGTGGTCAGGAAGTCGAAGGCCCGCTTGTCGGAGTCGAGCTTCAGTGTCTCCACCTCGATCTTGAGGGTGGGCTCCATGCCTTCCGCGTAAGGTGCGACCTTGTAGCCGAGTTTACCAAGAGCATTCGAAACGCGCGAATAAATGGCAGGACTCGGATCTTCATTGACTGAAACGTCGAACATCTCGCGGTTCGGATCTCCAACCTCCCCGAGTTTCTTCATCGCGCGCGCATCCGACGCCGCCACGCCGATTGTATTGGTGCCTCCCAAGAGAGATTTGGGTAGATCGATCGCGGGATCAATCCGGATATTCTCCGGATGCAGGGCGCAACCCTGCAGGATTCCAAAAACGCCCATCGCAACCCACCGCCACTTTATTGACTCAATCATGATGTTCTCCATGCGAGAGTAATTTCTGTCATCAACAATTTACGTTGGACAAAACGATCATTCGCACATCCCACTACACACGCGAAAGAAATCAAAAAGACCGCCCTTTCGGGCGGGAAGCAGGGGAGAGATACATTCGTATGTCGATTAGCCCAGATGCTTTTTCTTCCATTTCTTTATCAAAGCGCGGCGATCATTTGGTGGCAGCGATCGATACTTGCGGTAATGCTCACGTGCGGAACTGCAATCGGCCGTGTCCGGCATGGCCCACGTGAGAAACCTTTCTGACTCCCTGTGCTTCATGTCCCGGGGCAAGGATCCGTAGACTCCGACTACATGGGCAAATCTTTCTCGTTCATCTCCCGGAAGACATTTCCAATCATCAACAAGAGGAAAAAGGACCTTCTTCTCGTCTCCCGACAGTTCGCCTGACGGGGAAACAGAATTCATATGGACACCGGTAAATGACAATACCGAAGCAGTGAGTCCAACAACTATCTGCGACGACGTTTTCATTATTATTTCCACTCGCGGGAACCGGAATCATGATTCCAGGGATTTAGCCTCAATCCGCCTAACGGAGTTCACTTTAATTTGTTGCAATTATATTTGAACAAATGTTAATGCTATGACCAGTCGCCAAGCATTGCAAGTACAATTTTTAAAAATACCCTTCTAATCTTTAGTATTTGATTTTCAATATTTTCGGCTATCAAACTGCCGGCGCCTTCGAGGGGACATCGCACCTAATCCGCGTTGCGGTGCAATAGAAGATGGCTGGTTGCCTTCAAATATCGAATACCATTACTCCGCGTGATTCAAAACATAATCTACCTTCCAATGACGATGAAAAGACAGACCTCAGGCAGGACAGCAAAACACAAGTCCGACAGAACGAGACCACTGGCCGTAAACGCGGCACCGGATACGAATGAATTGGCTACCGAGGTGCTGGGGCGGTTTCGAGAGGTATTTCGGGCGGCCAAGTTGCACTTCGCGGCAGTAAAGAAAGTAGCAGGAGTCAGCGGAGCGCAGCTTTGGGCGTTATCGGAGATCAACGCTCAGCCGGGACTTCGCGTTTCCGATCTCACGCAAAAGATGTCACTGCATCAATCCACCGTCAGCAACCTGGTGGAGAATCTGAACTCGTCCGGATTATTGCGGCGCGTGCGTGAGGCCGGGGACAATCGAGTCGTGAGATTGCAACTGACCATTGCGGGAAAGAAAGTCGTGGCCCGGGCACCAAAGCCAGCCCGCGGGGTGCTTCCCGATGCGTTGGAGAAACTGGATAGGCGCGCGCTCAAGAAACTTTCGACTTCCCTGGACTCCCTATTAAAACAAATGAAAGTCCGGGCGCCGAGTGCGACGAAGACACACCTGGAGAATATCTAGGACGCCTCGCCGGACAGCAATTGCGACGCTCGACGTGAGTATTTCTGACTTTGCCCCACTCGCCAGGTGAGCGCCGTTCGGGGGACTCGGACTCAGCCCCGGATAGTCGGAATCTGAGGCTCCCGTATCCGCGGTACATCTGTCGGCGCCTGTTACGCGCAGTGGCCTACGTAGAAGGATTAAGTTTTTTGCCAATGCGCACGAATATAAACATTCTTTACGCCATTCTTTCATTGAGTGCGTTAGCCCAAAACAGCAGAGCGCTTTGTCTGGCGCCGCACGGTATCCACGTTGTTCCATTAAATCGCGGGGCCGAATTGTTTCGTCAGTGCTCGCGACCCACGCCAATGCCAGACGAGCCTCTTTGGATACCCTCGATTGAGGATGTCGCGCGGCTAGAATCAGACCTGAAAATGTTTCTTTCATTGCCTAGGACCGCGGGTCAAACACTTCCACCGCTAACGGTCTTATACCACCGCCAGTATGTCGGCTTCACTCGAAAAGGCGCTCGCCTGATATACGGAAACTTCTTCCCCAAGGATGCTGTGGACCTTCTTCGTGACGGTGGGGCTGTACCGGTTTTTAGACACTTTTGAACTAGGGTTCGGAGGCGCGGGTCGGAATCGAACCGACGTATAAGAATTTGCAATCCCCGGAAGCCATGGCTGAAGGTGTCACGAATAACCGAGGGCGTCACAGCATCGCACCCAGTTTGCGCGCCAGCTCCGGGAAGCTGTCCACGACGATGTCGTGATGCGGCGTCGGTTCGGGGTCAGGCGCCCCTGCTGCGCCCCATTCGTCCGGTCGACGCACGAACGCCGTTTTGAAACCACACGCCCTGGCGGCATTGAGGTCGAAGTTGTGGCACGCCACCATGCAGATTTCGCCCGGCGCGAGTTGCAGATACTTTGCGCACGTCAGGTAAGCCTCTGGCAGCAACTTGTACTTGCCGATGGCCTCGCAGGACACGACCGCGTCCCAGCTCAAGCCATTGCGTCGGGCGGTGTCCATGATGATGCGAAAGCTCAGGATCGTGAACGACACACAGAAGAACTTTTCGCGCAACCTGGGGAGCGTAGCGGGAAAGTCCGGCCAACAGCTCAGGCTGTGAATCGCGTCACGCCAGATGGTGCGCCGATCCTCCGGCGTGAACATCTCTAGCCGGTTCTCCACGAGCAGTTGGTCGAGCGTCTCGCGATGCACGTCGTCGAAATTCTTCGTCACTGGTGCGTGCTCGCCGTGATTCAGCATTCCCTTGAGCGAGCGCCGCCGGAACTCGTTTGCGAGCCCGGGCCAGTCCTGCTTTACGCCGTGTTTGGCGCCGACTTCAGCAAAGGCTGTGCGCAAGCCCGTATGCCAGTCGAGAATGGTGCCTCCCGTGTCGAATGTTAGCGCTTTGATGTCGCCCAAGCTCATCGTTGCTATCTCGCGTTTTGTCAGGTGCGGCTCGCGATAGTACAGCCATTGCACCATGCGCTCTGCGGGGCATCCGCAGAACACGATGCCCGATGATCGCGAGGTGTCATTCCGGTAGGAATATTTTTTTCTGGACGGGCTCGGACCCGCACAAACGCACTGACGGGGAAAAATGAGATCAGGCTGAACCGCCTCTGTTCATGCATGCCAACTTCCCGGGGCAAAGGGAGCCCGGTTGCCAGGGCAGCGATGAATCACGGCATACTCAACGCACAGACCCTTGAGGCGAAAATTCTCCTCGGCGCCGGGCGCATGATAGAGGTTCAGGAAAATCTTGTGCACCGGATACCAGCAGGCAAGGATCTCGTGGATCTTCTGTTCGCCGACCGCCTGCCCGTAGACGGGAAAGCGCCAAAGCAGTTCCGCTCCGGCTCCTTCCAGAAATTTTCCCAGGCCGGCGATGTACTGCTTGTAAACACCTCCGTCCGGATAACCGGAATCCACGCTGTAGCGGTTCATATTCAGCATCAGGACCGGTCCGTCTTTTCCGCTCTCGGCAATCTGCCTGACGATGGAAAAATCATCCTCGTTGCGCTGAAGATGGGACGGTTCCAGCTTGCTTCTCACCAGTGCCATTCGGTTCTCCTGTTTGTTCGCGACCGGCGGCGGCATGCATCGAAAGATTCAGGTTACGTCACTTTTTCTCTGCGGAACGAGCGAGCCACCCGTCGACCGAGTACGGTCCTGCCCCCCCGAGCACGAGCGCTGCAAGGCACGCCAGGTACAGCAGGTCGGTCTCATAGCCCGGCTGGCCGAACTGCGCGCCGGCTGCCGTCACGGCCTGCAGCTTGATCGAGCTGAAGTCGTAGGGAAGATGCACGGTAAGCGTCGCGACGAGCAGGATCGCGGCCATCGGCACGCTGACCAACGGCACGAACGCGCCCGCCAGGATGGCAAGCCCGCCCGCGAGTTCGATGACGATGGTCGTCCACGCCATCAGCTCGGGTGCGGGAACGCCGATCGCCTGCATGATGTCGACGAAACGCTCGGGCCCGTTCAGGATCTTGGCGTAACCGTGCACCATGAAGCCATAGCCTACGATCAATCGCAGCGGAACCGGCGCCCACTCGGCGAACTTAGTTGTCCAGGATCTAATCAATCATCGCCTCCATGAATGCTTTCGGACGGATTTGCCCGTGGCTCATATCAGATAGCGCGCAACCGCATCCTCGTTCCATTGCAACCCCGTCCCGGGCGACGTAGACACCTCCGCAAAGCCGTTCCGGATCGCGAGCGGTTCCTCGAGAATGGGGTTCGCCCAATCGACATATTCGAGCCAGTGCGCTGTTGGCGTAGCCGCCAGGAGATGTGAGCTGACCTCGGGAAAGAGATGCGACGAGATCTTGATTCCCGCCGCGTCGGCCAGTGCCGCAGCCCGCATCCAGCCGCTGACACCACCGATCCGCTCGAGGTCGGGCATCATGAAATCGCCGGCACGGGCCGCGATCGCCGCCGCCATCGGGCGTGGCCCCTGGAAGTTCTCGCCAAGCTGGATGGGCGTCGCGAGCTCCTCGCACAATGTCGAGTAGCCTTCGTAGTCGTCGTGGCGGACCGGCTCCTCGATCCAGTACACGTCTTCCTGGTCGATTGCACGCCCGCGCTCCAGCGCACCGGAAAGCTCGAGGGCCTGGTTGAAGTCCACCATCAGTTTCACATCGGCTGGAATGGCGCCTCGCGCGGCATGAACCGCGGCGATGTCAGCCTCGAGTGTCGGCCGGCCCAGACGCAATTTGATCGCGCGAAATCCTTCTTCGACCAGTTGCGCGGCTTCGTCGCCGACAAGGGCCAGGTCGATGAGGCCCAGGCCGTTGCTGTTGTAGGTGGAAACAAGTTTTGGTGTGCCGCCGAGAAACTGCACTAGCGGCATTCCGGCGGCGATCGCAAGCGCGTCTCAGCATGCCACATCCAGACCCGCCTGCGCCATCGCGACGACGCCGCGGACGCCGACGAGCCGGTACTGCCGTGTCAGCTTCGCGGAAATTTCTAGCGGCGATACCGGATCGCCTTTGATCTGCGCGGCGATCCCGTCGACGATCTCGAGAATGGCACCGGCCACAGAGGGCATGTAGCAGAACAGATAGGAACGCCCGGTGATACCTTCTTCGGTGACCAGATCGAGCAGCAACAACGGCGCCTCGCGAATGGTTTGCGCGCTGGTTCCCAGCGGGCGCTTCATGGGAACGCTAACCGCCCTGCCTTGCAGGGACCGGACCGTGAGATCGTGCGCCATCTCAGTTTGCCTGGCGGCCCTGCGCGTGCAGGGACAGGATGTCGTAAACGGTCCGGTTCACTGGAGTTGGAATTCCCAGTCGCTTTCCGCGCTCGACGACGTCGCCGCTGAGCCACTCGACTTCCAGGCGATTGCCGCGCTCGAGGTCGTTTCGCATCGATGCGCCCATCTCAGGCGGCAGGCTGTCGCAGAACGCTAGCCGGTTGTCGGCGAAACCTTCCGCAAGCGCGACGCCCTCCGCGCGTCCGACAGCAACGACCTCTCGCATGGCATCGAGAAGCATCGCCCTGGCCCGTGGATTCGACCGGACCACCCCGACCGGCGCGCGCATAGTTGCGGTAGTCGCGGACAAGCCAACGAGGAAAACAAACTTCTCCCAGGTCGCGCGCCGAATATCCGCGCTGACCTCCGCATCGATGCCGGCCTTCTTGCACGCCTCCAGAAAATCCTGGCCGAGCTTCGAAGACTTGTCGCCATACTCGCCGAACACTAGCTTTTGCATGGCGCCGCCATGCTGGATGACCCCGGGACGCGCAATGGTCGCCGCGATGTAGCAGACACCGCCCATCACCGCGTTCTCCCCGACTACCGAGCGCAGCAGTTCGTCCTTCTGTACGCCGTTCTGGAAAGAAACGATACGGGTCCGCAGACCGACGAGCGGCAGGATTGCCCTGGCCGCCGACTCGGTGTCCCACAGTTTGACGCCGAACATCACCAGGTCGACCGTGCCGATGCCGGCCGGATCGCTGGTCACTTTCGGCGATTCAATATGAACATTTCCCGACCCACTTTCCACGAGCAGCCCGTTCTTGCGCATGGCGTCCAAGTGGGCACCCCGCGCAATGAAAGTGACATCGCATCCCGCGCGCGCAAGCTTCGCACCGAAATATCCCCCTACCCCGCCGCTTCCCATAATTGCAATGCGCATCTGCGTCCGTCCTTGCGTTGTTTGGATGACTCTGAAAACGTGTCGTTCTTGATTATATATTCAATAATATTGGCGTCAATGCTTTTCGGCATTTCCCATACGGACATGACATAATTCGCGCTTCTTTCTTAATATTTAGATCAACAATGCCGCGCCCGAGGGAATTCGATACCAACACCGCCGTCGATCGAGCCGTCGAAACGTTCTGGCAAAACGGCTATGACGGCACCGGTATGCAGGACTTGTGCAGATCGATGGACCTGCATTCAGGAAGCATCTACGCGGCGTTCGGCGACAAGCGCGGATTGTTCCTTGCTGCCATGGACCGGTACATCGATACGGTGTCCCGCGAGGCGATAGAGCGCATCGGCGGCGCCTCCTCCGGAATGGGGGGTATCCGCGCGTATTTCGACTATCTCGTCGATGCCATCGTCGACGGCAAGCGACGTTGGGGCTGCCTGATCACGAATGCGGTGACGGAACTCGCGCAACGCGATCCTGAAATTGCAGCGAAGATTGCAGTCCACCTCGGGCGCGTGGACGCCGCGTTCCAGTCAGCCCTTGCGCGCGCCCGATCCGAAGGTGCCCTCGCCGAAGATGTCGGTCCGGAACAATCCGCTTACCTGCTATGCGTATTGCAGGGGTTGAACGTGCTGGCGAAGACGCGGCCGCCGAAAAAAGTACTCAGGGAAATCGTGGACACTGCGCTCGCGGGGCTCGAGCGGTGCTAAGTTGAGAATTGCGCGAGGCCGATGCGGCCGCAACTTGCCACCGCGGTAGAAGTATTGAGCCGGTCGCGCCACGAAGACCATCAACTCAGGTTAGCCGCGCGAGCCCCTTCACGGCGTACCTGGGCTCTCACGAAGCGCCCCCGCATGTTGAATTTCGTGCTCATTTCCCCCACATTTGTATCTGTTTGTTTTGGTGTGGGCTTGGGGCCGCAGTCGGCGTAACTTTGGCACTCTACGTCGTATCGCCGCCAGTGTCCCCTTTCCTTTTGGTTTCGCTTGGGGGATCCGCAATTTTTTTGCTTGGACTGACGCGCGCATCTGCCGCACGGCCCCGATCGCTATTCGGCAGTCATCAAGGGGGCGCCCTCTTCAGCATAGCCTGTTATAAGACGGTACATTCTCCGACTGGAGCAAATCCGGTGATCATGATCCACAGGCACGCCGGACTGGCGGCATTGTGGCAACCCGTCTTGGTCGGCACGCTTGCGCTGGACTTGTCGCCGCCGTGTGGAGTCGCCTGTTCCCGGTCTCTCGCACTACCCCATCGCGTGGCTCGACCGCTCGCCACCGTCGCCACAGGTTCGGCAGATCGAGGTAGACCGCGTCGTTTGCCGCGAGAGTTCCATGCATACCCGCTGCTAACAACACCCTCTTGCCTCCTGGATTGGCGGGCACCTGACCGACCCGAACGAACAGAATACACAGCAATCCCCTCGGTTGGGGTGCAGCAGCGCCTTGCATCCCGCGCATTGGTAATAGAACTGACACGCGTCCGTAGGCATGAGTTCCAGTTTCTCGAAGCCGCACTGCGGGCAAGTGATGACGGACTCAAGAGTGAGCGTGCTCATCAATGGCTCATTTGTGAACAGTGGCCGGAAATCCTGCATTAGTGGTCGCCTGGACCAGGTTCGTGACATTGGCTTTGTCCGGATCGAATCTGACCGTCGCAGTTCTTTGACCCAAGTCCACCTTCGCGTCCACGACACCATCCACCCTTTGCAGGGCCTTTTTGACGGTGATCGGACACACGGAGCACGTCATGTTCTCAACGTCGAGCACGACTGTTTGCGGCGAACCGGCGAACGTAGAAGTAGCCGCCGTGATAGTGAGTGCAGCGATCGCAGCGTGTATACGCATGGTGCTTTCTCCAATCAATAGAGTAAGGGGGCGATCAACGGCACCGCTAGCAGACCGAGCAGTAGAACGCTGACGATCCAGAAGGCGATGCGTTGACGTCCAGTGGTGCTCGGGTTTTCGCAAGATGTCCCCGGTTCGCATACCTGTGGTACGAGGTAGAGTTTTCGAAACGCCAGACCCAGAAACAATAGAGTCAAGCCGATGAAGATCGGCCGGTAGGGCTCCAGCGCCGTGAGGTTGCTGATCCACGCTCCAGTGATGCCGACCCCAAGCAAGATGAGTGGTCCAACGCAGCATACCGAAGCCCCGATGGCGGCCACGATACCGGCTATCAGTGTGCCCCTTTCAGTTAATACGGCCATTTCTTTTACTCCAACGTTGAGTGAGTCAGGAGTAGCATAAATGCCGTACCATAGTCCAGAATCAAGAGGTAATTCATGGAAGAAAAACTAACGATCGGACGCGTCGCCCAAGCCGCCGGCGTGAACGTCGAGACGATCCGTTACTACCAGCGACGCGGGCTTCTTGATGAGCCGGCGAAGCCGCTGGGTGGGCACCGGCGCTATGCACCTTCAGTCGCGAGTCGCGTAAGTTTCATCAAGCGGGCGCAACAACTCGGCTTCACGCTTCACGAGGTAAAGGGCCTGCTCTCGCTTGAAGACGGCCAGAGCTGTCGCGAGACGAGGTTGCTCGCGGAGCACAAACTCGTGGTGATCGAGGCTCGAATGGCCGACCTGAGTCGAATGCGGCGTCTGCTCAAGGGTCTAATCGTCGAATGTGAGGAAGGGAAGCGCCCGCGGTTCTGTCCCATCATTACCACGCTATCCACGGGCGTCTAGGGATGGCGGAGCACATCGACAGATTTGAACGCGTCGCACCTCCCAACGGGCTGAGAAGCAAACCTATTTACCCCCGTGCCCCGTGCAGATTCGGGGGTCTACAAGAATTCTCTGTACCTTCCGACTCTAGGCACGTTGGCAACGTTGCTTGCATGACTGAGTCCGTTGTTGGAACATGATAATGAGATCTGTCAACTGATACTAATTAGCTAGATGGAACGGCATAATTTTCTATCCCCAAGCAACACTAGCGGAAGCGAGCCGCCACCGGCTGACTTTTCGGGTCATACAAAATTGATGCAGCAATATCTGCGCATCAAGGCCGAGCATCCGGACAAGCTGCTGTTCTATCGCATGGGGGACTTCTACGAGTTGTTCTTCGAAGATGCCGTCCGCGCCGCGAAGCTGATGGACATCACGCTGACCCAGCGTGGCGCTTCAGCCGGCGAACCGATCAAAATGGCCGGCGTTCCCTACCATTCCGTCGAGCAGTATCTCGCCAAGCTGGTGAAGCTCGGCGAATCGGTGGCGATCTGCGAGCAGATCGGCGATCCCGCCACATCGAAAGGCCCGGTCGATCGCCAGGTTACCCGCGTCGTCACGCCGGGCACGCTCACCGATGCGGCCCTGCTCGACGACCGCCGCGAGAATCTGTTGCTCGCCATCAATCTGCAAGGCGACCAGCTGGGCATCGCCTGGCTTTCGCTCGCGAGCGGTCGCTTCGTCGCGCTGGAAACCCGAAGGGAAAATCTCGCATCCGAATTGCAGCGCCTGCAACCCGCGGAAATTCTGATGGCGGACGACTGCGACGATTCCATCACGGAAACTTCGGGCGCCGTCGTCAAACGGCTGAGCGCCTGGCAATTCGATCGCGACGCCGCGAACCGCGTACTGATCCGGCACTTCAATACGCGGGATCTGTCCGGTTTCGGCGCGGATGAACTCGGTCCTGCCCTTGGCGCGGCGGGGGCGTTGTTCGAATACGCTCGCTCGACCCAAGCCGCGTCGATCGCCCACGTACGAGCGCTCGCCGTGGAGCGAGATTCCGAATATGTGCGCATGGATGCCGCCACGCGCCGCAACCTGGAAATCTCCGAAACCCTGCGCGGCGATCCCGAACCCACCGTGTTGTCCCTGCTCGACACCTGCGCTACGACGATGGGCTCGCGCTGGTTGCGGCATGCATTGCATCATCCGCTGCGCGATCGCACGGTGGTATCAGCCCGTCTGGATGCAGTGGCCATCCTGCGCGGAGCGAGCGCGGAGGATCCCTACCGGAAACTTCATGACGCACTTCGCGGGATCAGCGACGTTGAACGCATCACCGCGCGCATTGCCCTCAGGAACGCGCGCCCGCGAGACCTGTCCGCACTGCGCGAAACGCTTGTTGCCCTGCCCGTCCTCAAATCCCTGCTTGGGGTGCTGTCCAGCCCGCGACTGCAGGCCTTGTCGGATGATCTCGGCCCGCTTCCGGAACTCACCGATCTGCTTGCGCGCGCGATCCTGCCGGAACCCGCCGCAATCATCCGCGAGGGTGGTGTCATCAACGACGGTTTCGACGCCGACCTGGATGAGCTGCGGGGAATCCAGAACAACTGCGGGGAATTCCTGATTGCGCTGGAAGTACGCGAACGCAGCCGCACCGGCATCGCCAACCTGAAAGTCGAATACAACCGCGTGCATGGTTTCTACATCGAGGTAACGCACGCCAATACGGAAAAGGTTCCGGAAGACTATCGCCGCCGCCAGACGCTGAAGAACGCCGAGCGCTACATTACGCCGGAACTGAAAACGTTCGAGGACAAGGCATTGTCCGCACAGGACCGCGCGCTCGCGCGGGAAAAATATTTGTACGAAAAGCTGCTCGACGACCTGGCACCGAATCTACCGGTTCTTCAACGCCTGGCGGGTGCTCTCGCCGAGCTCGATGCGCTGGTCACGCTTGCCGAACGCGCCGCGACGCTGGGCTATTCGGCGCCGCAGTTCACGGACGAGGAGAAACTCGAGATCGAGGCTGGACGCCACTGCGTGGTCGAAAGACAGATCGACGAATTCATCGCCAACGACACACGGTTGGACGACGCGCGCCGGTTGCTGCTGATCACCGGCCCGAACATGGGCGGCAAATCCACTTATATGCGCCAGACCGCGCTGATTGTTCTGCTCGCGCACGTCGGCTCGTTCGTGCCAGCCAGGCGCGCCGTCATCGGACCGGTGGACCAGATTTTCACGCGCATTGGCGCCTCCGACGATCTCGCCGGTGGCCGCTCCACTTTCATGGTGGAAATGACCGAAGCCGCCAATATCCTGCACAACGCCACCAATATTTCGCTGGTACTGATGGACGAGGTCGGCCGCGGCACATCGACCTTCGATGGCATGGCGCTGGCAATCGCCATTGCCCGCCAACTCGTGGAAGCGAGCCGGAGCTATACGCTGTTCGCCACCCACTACTTCGAACTCACCCGGCTGGCGGACGAATACCCGCAGGTCGCCAACGTGCATCTCGATGCAGTCGAGCACAAGGACAAGATCGTATTCCTGCATGCCGTCGAGGATGGCCCGGCTTCGCAAAGTTATGGCATCCAGGTCGCTCAGCTTGCAGGCGTGCCGGCTGTCGTCGTGCGTGCGGCAAAAAGGCATTTGGCCAAACTCGAGGAGGAAGCGGCCGGACACGGACCGCAGCGCGATCTTTTTTCCTCACCGGCACCGCGCCAGGACGGGCAAGAGAATCCCCTGCAGGAAGCCGTACTCGGACTCGATCCCGACGCGCTGTCGCCAAAGGAAGCGCTCGAACTGCTTTACCGCCTGAAAAAAATCGCCGAAGGACGGGATTGAAAGCTATTGATTTGGCGCGGACGCCGACTGCGCCGAAGCCTGGCTTTCGCGCTCGCGCGCGATCGCGTTGGCGAGTTGATATACCGCCATCGCATAGTTCTTGCTGCGGTTGTAACGGGTAATGACGTAGAAATTATTGAATGCGAGCCAATAGTCCGGCCCTGATTCGAGGTCCAACGCGAACAGGCCGGCCACCAGCTCCGCAGGTATGGCGTCCGTCGGCTCCACGCCTTTCGGCAGCATCTGCGCCAGCGTCAGGTGCGGTTTGAAGCCCTTCTCGACGATCTCCTTGTAGTCCGTTCCGCTGATGCGCGCGGGCACGACGATCGGCTGACCTGCCACCCAGCCGAAGAAATGCAGGTAGTTCGCCACGCTGCCGATGACGTCGGGAACGTTTTCCCAGAGATTTATTTTTCCGTCGCTGTCGAAATCCACCGCGAAACGCCGGTAGCTGGTCGGCATGAACTGCGGCATGCCGATCGCTCCGGCAAAAGAGCCCTTGACCGTGACGGGATCGAGGCCATTCTCGCGCGTAAGGAGCAGAAACTGCTCGAGTTCGCCGCGGAAGTAGATTGCGCGTTCCGGCATTTCGAAAGCCAGCGTATAGAGCGCGTCGACGACCCTGAATGAGCCCGTGCGCTTGCCGTAAATCGTTTCGACGCCGATGATGGCTACGATGATCTCCTCCGGCACGCCGTAGATTTCCCGCGCCCGTTTGAGCTGTTCCGCATTCTCGTTCCAGAAGTCGACGCCGCCGCTGGTACGGGTCGGGGTTACGAAAATGTTGCGGAATTCGTACCACGGCTTCGAAGTCGCCGGCGCGTTGATCGCCTTGACCACCCCCTCGTTGCTTTTCAGTTGCGAGAGCATCTGGCGCAGGGCGGATTCATCGTACTGGTGCTGCTGCACCATTTGCGTGATGAATTTCTCGACTTCCGGTTTGAGTTTGATCTTGCTCGGCGCCTGGGCCAGCGTAGAAAAAGTGCCGCCGATGAACAACAGCCACGCTACGAGCACAGCGCGCGACAGCGTCATGGTCCGGCGACCGCCCGGTCGATCGTAACGAGAACGCCGGTCCGGCCGGGCCTGACCTTGTCGCTGCTTCCTTGAAGATCTCCGGCCTGCGGCGTGGCGCCGCCGGACTTGGAAACCCGCGCGCCGATCACGACATCGGCGAACCGGGACAATTTTATCTCCGGCATCATCGCCATGGAATCGTCGAACGAGAATTTATAGGGAAGATCGGCGACTTTTATTTTCACGATCGCCAGCGGCATGCGCGGCCCGGTCGCGGCGCGCGCAAACACGAACACCGTGTCGTCCGGCCCGACCTTGCCCTTCAGGGAATCGTCAAGATTCACCACTCCGGTCACGCGCTCCTTTCCGGCAGGAACAGCCGCGACCGGCTTGCCGGTCAGATTCGACCTCGATTCGGCTATCCCCTTCTCCAGTGCCTGCGCGAGTTCGCCAGCGACGCCGGGTTGTTTGAGGACCATCTCCCAATAACCAATCGCGACCTTGTAATCCTTGCGCTCGAACGCCGCGCTGCCCGACAGCGTGAGCACCTTGGTATTGCGCGGTTCGAGTTTGAGGGCGCGATCCAGCAATCTGGTCGGTTCCCCCGCCAGCGTGCGTCCGGCGGCCAATGCCAGCGACTCGGCGTAGTCCGCCAGCAAGTCAGCATCCTGCGGACGCAATTCCACCGCTTTCTTGTATGCGCCATTGGCTTCGCCGTAACGCTCCATGGCACGATAGGCCCGACCAAGCATTTTCCAGCCCTCCGCATCTCCCGGATTCTGTTGCATGCGCGCAGCCAGCTTCGCGGTCATATCCTGGAACTGATCCGCCGTGATCGACGACAGATCGGCGGCTGGATGGCGCGGTGCTCCAACTCCCTGCAGATTGCCAAGATACAGGTACAAGAGGATGGACGTGAGCGGAATCAGTATGCCGAGGGCGACCGGAACCGCCTTGCCGGAGGAGGTCGCTTGCGGAGCATGGGCCGGCGTCACGTCTTCTTCGAGGACACGTCTCTCCAGTTCGTTCCTGGCCTGCTCGTAACGATCCGCGTCCAGCGTGCCGGCTTCGAGGTCTTTCCCCAGCTCAGAGAACTGATCGCGATGGATGTCGAGGTTGGACAGTTCCCGTCCGAAAACGGCAGACTTTGAACGCTTCAGCAGCGGCCACAGCACAATGGCCAGCGCCGCAACGAGCAGAAAGAAGGCCGCTGCGGCGAACGCAATCATTGCGACTCGTTCCGGGATCCGCCGCGCAATATTGCTTCAGCGCGCGCATGGTCCGCGGTGGTCAGCTCGGCCTCAGGCAATCGACGGCGCCGGCTGCGCAAGTAAACGGCAAGGCCCAGCAGTCCGACGAACAGCAGTCCGAACGGTCCCGCCCAGAGCAGCAGCGTGCTCAATTTGAACGGCGGATCGTATAGCACGAAATCGCCATAGCGCGCGACCATGTAGTCGCGGATTTCGGCGTCGCTCTTGCCCGCCTCCATCTGGCTGCGCACTTGATTCTTGAGATCGATCGCCAGATCGGCGTGCGAATCCGCCAGCGACTGATTCTGGCACACCAGGCAGCGCAGTTCGGAAGTCAGTCTGACGACGCGCTTCTCGAGTACGGGGTCGTCCGCCGCGGGAGGCGCTTCCCTCGCCGCACACAATGCCGGGAGTACGAGCAGCAGAATTGCGAATACGGCCTTCATCCCCGGAGCTGCCTGATCAGCGGCAGGATTTTCTCATCGAGTATCTGCACCGTGACGGGACCGATGCGTTTGTAGCGAATGATCCCATTGCGGTCGATCACATAAGTTTCCGGCACGCCATACACGCCATAATCGATTCCCACGCGACCGTCGCCGTCCTGTATGGACAAGGTATACGGGTTGCCATGCTTGCCCAGCCAGCCCAGTGCGTCCTCGCGCTTGTCCTTGTAATTGAGTCCATAGATCGGCAGCACATTCTGCTTCGAAAAGTCGACCAGGATCGGATGTTCTTCCAGACAGGCCACGCACCAGGAGGCCCACACGTTGAGAATCCAGACTTTGCCTTTGAGATCTTCGGTGCCGAGCATCTGGCCGGGATCCTGCAGTTGCGGCAACCGGAACTCGGGCGCCGCCTTTCCGATCAGCGGAGAAGGCACTTCGCGCGGATCCAGGCCGAGTCCGACCGCGAGAAAGACGGCGAGCACCAGGAAGATGCCCAGCGGAAGAAAGCGTTTCATCTAAAGTCGGTGAACGGTGAAGGGTAAATGGTGAACGGGAAAACCATCGATCAGGCCGTCACGGCTGCGGCAACAGATGCTTCGCGCTCCGCTCGTTTGGCCAACCTATACCGTTTATCGGAAATGGCCAGAATGCCGCCGAGCGCCATGACGAATGCGCCGCCCCAGATCCAGTCCACGAACGGCTTGTGATAGATACGCACGACCCAGGCGCCGCCGTCGACCGGTTCGCCAAGCGACACGTAGAGGTCGCGCGTCAGGCCGGTATCGATTGCCGCTTCGGTCATCGGCATCTGCTGGACCTGATAGAAGCGTTTCTCCGGATACATCGTGCGCTCTTTTTTTCCACCCTTGCTTACCGATATCGCGCCGCGCGTCGCCTCGTAGTTCGGGCCCGGCACCTTGCTCAATCCGTCGAGCTGGAAAGTGTAACCGCCAACCTCGACGGTGTCGCCCGGCTGCATGCGTACGTCCTTCTCCACCTCGTAACCTTTCACGAGCGTAACGCCGGTGATGAAAACGGCAACACCGAGATGGGCCAGCAGCATTCCGTAGTAGCCGCGCGGAATGGCACCCAACTGCGAGCCGATACTGCGTCCGCTGGTCACGCGCAGTAACGCCACACGCTGTTGCAGGTTCACGAAGCTGGAGATGGCCACCCACAAGGCCAGCAACAGGCCGAAAGCGATCATCGGTGTCCATTTGCCCAGCGTGAACGGGAGCAGGAGCGCCGTGACCAGCGCAATGACGAAAGCCCATTTCAGCCGCACCGCCAACTCGGGAACGCGCGCCTGCTTCCATTTCGCGAGGGGGCCCACGCCCATCAGAAAGATGGCCGGCGTCATCAGAGGCACGAACACGGATTCGAAATAAGGTGGTCCTACGGAAATCTTTCCAAGTCCGAGCGCATCGAGGAACAACGGATACAGTGTCCCCAGCAGGACGGACGCCGCCGCCACCAGCAATAACACGTTGTTGGCAAGCAAGGCCGATTCACGGGACAACAGTTCGAAGCTGCCGCCAAGACCCACGCGTGGAGCGCGCCAGGCGAACAAGGCCAGCGAGCCGCCGATGACGATCACCAGAAAGAAGAGGATGAAGACGCCGCGCGCCGGATCGGTCGCGAAAGCATGCACCGAAGTCAGCACTCCGGAGCGGACCAGGAAGGTTCCGAGCAGCGACAGGGAAAACGCGATGATCGCCAGCAGCACGGTCCACACCCTGAAGCCACCCCGCTTCTCGGT
>WNFM01159650.1_pt1 | contig 52140 bp, 42 predicted proteins | sample 5400271 | NCBI WGS metagenome assembly WNFM01 (sample SAMN13153352, study PRJNA577476) | soil metagenome | isolation source: 60 cm saprolite on Douglas fir-dominated hillslope | place: USA:California | collected 2013-09-17
CACTTTGGCCTGGCCGCCGAGCTTGCCCTCGGTGCCGACCTCGCGCGCCACGCGCGTCACCTCCGACGCGAAGGAGTTCAGCTGGTCCACCATCGTGTTCACGACTTTTCCGATGCGCAGGAATTCCCCGCGCAGCGGCCGGTCGTCGATTTCCAGCAACATGGTTTGCGATAGATCGCCTTTCGCCACGGCGCCGATAACTCGGGCGACTTCGGTGATCGGCTGCACTAAGTCGCCGATCAACGTATTCACGGAGTCGATGCACTCTTCCCACGACCCCGTCGCGCCTCGTAGCTTTCCGCGCTGCGAAATCCTGCCATCCTTGCCAACCACCGAACTGATGCGCTCCAACTCTCGCGTCATTTGCTCGTTCAGCTCGACAACGTCGTTGAATGTCGTCGCGATCTCGCCGTCGGCACCGATGAGGTCCACCGGCAGGCGCACAGAAAAATCGCCCCTCTTGAAGGCGCGCAGCGCCTTGAGGAGCTGCTTCCGATCAAGCAGCCGCTTCGGATAACGGGACTCAGCGACGACTTGCAGCATCAAATCCTCCCACATCTCCTGCTCGATGGTCATGAACGGTTAGACCCATGGCCGCGGGGGCGACACCGCCCGGACCTGGTGGACTGGATGAGATTAGTGCACGATTTGCGATCATGAGCCTGTCCGTCATTTGCGCCAAGCGCCAGTCATGCGGTCATGCAAACCGGCGCTCGACTCCGGACTGCTCCACCTGGGATTCAACGGCGGTGCGCATTTGGACCCACGCCCTTCGAGTGTCCGCCGCAGGCGTGACGAACATCCGTCTCTAGAATGTGGCCGCCCGGCATCCACCTCCGGTTGAACAGAATCCACGCTGTATCCTAGCTGGCCCAAGCTGCCGCTCTTATCAGGGAATCCTTTAGAAGGCGGCTTGAAACTACTGAGACGGGGTTGGAAACCCGGATTGCCGTGGAGATCGGACATTGTCACGACGATGTACGGGCGCGGCGGCAAGGCGGGGCGCTGGGAGGAGGGTAAATACCGCCGGGGGTCGTTGCCGGAAGAGCAGTCCGAACTTGAGCGCCCGGCGGACCGTCTCACTGAGGCGTCGACACCGCGCTCAGCGAGCGAATCTTCAATATCCCGGTCGCTCAAAGCGAAACGGAAATAGAGCCCCACAGCTTGCGGGATGATGACCGCAAGAAAGCGGTGACGATCATGGCAGATCTCAGGCGTGGTCGAACTTCACCGCGCCCAGCCTAGACCGGCCTTTACCGTAACAATGCCCTCGACGATGTAAGCCACGTTGGGCTATCATGGGTTGCTTGTTTTCACCATGCGATTCATATCACTCGGGCACCCTTTTCCGGGGTGCAGGATGGCGGCCATTAAAATCCTTCTCGCTGACGATCACTCTCTCGTGCGCGCAAGCCTCAAGTCTCTGTTGGCCGATTTCCCCGGCATCGAGGTCATTGCCGAGGCGGGCAACGGTCGTGAGGCAATTGAGCTGATCGCGCAGTATCGTCCGGAGCTGGTGCTGATGGACATCTCTATGCCAGGATTGGACGGACTGGAGGCGACACGGCGGATCGTTAAAGAGCATCCGAACGTACGCGTGGTAGTTCTCTCGATGCATGCAACCGATGCTAACGTCCTTCAGGCTCTTCGCGCCGGAGCCTCAGGTTATGTCCTCAAGAGTTCGGCCCCACGCGAGCTCGAGCTGGCCATCGAGTCCGTGGCACGTGGCGAGATCTTCCTGAGCCCGGCCATATCAAAGCATGTGGTCGAGGTCTATCTTAGCCAAAAGGCGGATCAAATAATCCCTTTGGAGCAGCTCACGCCGCGCCAGCGCGAGATACTGCAGCTGGTAGCTGAAGGCAATTCGAGCAAGCGGATCGCGCAGCTGCTTCATGCCAGTGTGAAGACCATCGAGTCTCACCGAGCGAGCCTGATGGAGCGTCTCGACATACATGATGTCGCTGGCCTCGTCCGGTACGCCATTCGCAATGGGCTCGTCTCGGCCGACACGTAGTCCACGGGCGGAACATCTCGCGGCGGACAGTTCTCACCTAGCCCTGATGCGTTGGTCGGCCGCCCGCATCACCAATGGCGCTCGCAATCCCCTCAGTCTTTCCCCTGGGTAGATTCCTCGGGCCGATTAGGGAATCCCCCAATTAGTGCCGAGCTCGCCATGCGCTAAATTCGCTGGTGACGAGAAAATCCAAAGGGACAGAGTTCCCTCGAGGAGCTGTCAGACCGCGTTTTCGCATAATTAGGTCGTGGTGGTTCGGGCCAGAGATTCGCGATCTCGACTGCTCCGGCCCGGGCAGAGACTGGAAGAGGCGAGACCATAGCGTCATGGACGCACTTCCGCAAACGTGGGCGGCTCTGTTGACTCATCCGGAAGCCGTCGCGCTCCGGGTGCTCGGGTTTGTGGCCAGCGACCGACCTGAGTTGGACCGGTTCCTGTCCGAGACCGGCCTGTCGCAAGGCGACCTCAAACGAGTGCCCATCTGCCTCGAATATCTGGCCGCCATCTTGGATTTTCTCGTCACCAACGAAGCGGCGCTTCTCAGGTTCGCGCGCGCCGTCGATCTACCGCCAGAAGCTGTCCATGAGGCGAGGCATATGTTCGATCGCCGGCGGCCCATGAGAGAAAATGGCGAGCTACGTGCTGATCGCAGTGTAGTGACCGCTGCTCCCCACCGGCTCCAGGCGAACGACCTGAGCATACGCGTCGCTGGCCAGTGCAGCCGCCTGCTGAGAACGATCGGCCCGGCCGTGTCGCTCGAATGTAGGCATTCTCATGGCAATGCCTTGGCATGGCCTGCAACGGGTGCAACATAATGGCGCAACTCACACTGAGGGATCCGACCCTCGTCGGCGCACGCCGTAGGATGAGCGAGGGATCGCGTGTCGTCCGCCACGAGATCCTCGCGCTGTCGACCGGCGTGTTGCGCACGCTCGACATCGCCAGCGTGCCTATCGCAGGGCTGATCGCGTATTCTCTGCGCTTCCAGTCGCTGGCGATCGAGTTCCAGCACGGGCTGATCGTGATCCTGGGCATGGTGGTCGTCGCCAATGTCATGGCGATCATCGACGCCTATAACCTGGCCGATATCCACGTCTGGCACAGGCAGGCGGCCAAAGTCATCGGCGGCTGGAGCGTCGGTATCGCTGTCGTGCTTGCAATCGCCTTTTTCGACAAGATCTCCGACCAATATTCGCGTGTTTGGATCAGCTCCTGGTTCGTGCTGGGCACGGCGCTCTCGGGTGCGGCGCGCTGCGGCGTCGCCGCCTATATCGCTCGTCGCCGCCGGACGGGCACTCTTTCCATCAATGTCGCGATCGTCGGCTGCGAGCCATTTGCGCAGGAAGTGATGCGGCGGATCACCTGGCCGGGCGACGCCGAGGTGCGCGTCGTCGGCATCTTTGCGCCGCAGCTCCGCGCGGCCGGCACCGGCGTCGCAGCGGACGCGACGGTGCCCGGGCTACTGCGGCTTGCGCGCAAGACGCACATCGACGAGATCATCGTTCAGCTGCCTGAGAAGCGCGACGCCGAATTTAGCGCCGTGCTGCGCAAGCTCGGCGAGTTGCCGGTCAACGTCAATCTCTGCCCCGATCTCTCTGATTTGCCGGTCTCGCTGCGCCAGCTCACCATGCTGCACGAGACGTTCATGATCAATGTCTTCGAGCGGCCGCTTTCGGGCTGGGCAGCGGTGTTGAAGCGCGCCGAAGACATCATGCTTAGTGGGCTCTTGCTGCTGTGCGTCGCGCCGCTGATGCTGCTGATCGCGCTCTTGATCAAGCTCGACGGCCGCGGACCTGTGCTTTTCCGCCAACGGCGCTTCGGCTTCAACAACAACCCCATCACCGTGCTCAAATTCCGCACCATGTCGGCCGACGCCGCAAACGACGCGACCGTACCGCAGGCCAAGCGCGACGATCCGCGCGTCACGCGCGTCGGCCGCATTCTGCGCCACACGAGCCTCGACGAGCTGCCGCAGCTCATCAATGTGCTGAAGGGCGAGATGTCGCTTGTCGGACCGCGGCCGCACGCGATTGCGCACAACGAGTACTACGCCCAGGCCATCGACGGTTACCTGGGCCGCCACCGCGTCAAGCCCGGCATCACCGGCTGGGCGCAGGTGAACGGCTTGCGCGGCGAGACGGCGACCGTCGAGGTGATGCACGAGCGTGTCAAGCACGACCTCTACTACATCGAGAACTGGTCGGCGCGCTTCGATCTGCTGATTTTGCTGCGCACCCTGATGGTGGGCTTCGTCCACCGCAACGCCTACTGACGGGTTCCCATGATTGTTAGGAGCGGCAGCGAATTCCCGATAATACCCTTCATGGTCACGGCGTCCTGCAATGGATCCCACGGACAGCCTGAACCCATCCGGAATCCGACAGGAGGACTGACGCACGGACCGGCCTCGCCCGTTCACGGGAGAATCACGCGTACGCGTGACGCGCCGATGGCAGCGCACGTGCCGCTCCCGATAGCGCTGCTGGTGAACGCATGAGAAGAGAGACCATAGCGATCCACGCCGGCTACGACGGCGATCCCGCGACGAAGGCCGTCGCCGTACCGATCTATCAAACAATCGCATTCGAGTTCGACAGCGCCGAGCATGGCGCAGCCTTGTTCAATCTCGAAGTCACCGGAAACATCTACACTCGCATCGGGAATCCGACAAATACGGTTCTGGAGAAGCGCGTAGCCGCGCTCGAGGGGGGAGTGGATGCGCTCAGCGTTAGTTCAGGGATGGCCGCGATCCATTATGCGGTCGTCAACATTGCGGAGTTGGGAAACAATATCGTTTCGCTTCCCCAGCTTTACGGCGCCACCTACACGCTATTTGCTCACATCCTGCCGAAGCAAGGAATCAGCGTCCGGTTTGCGGAGAGCGATCGCCCCGACGCCGTGGAAAAGTTGATCGACGAAAACACAAGGGCGGTTTTTTGCGAAAGCGTCGGTAATCCCGCCGGCAATGTTGCGGATATCGAGGGGCTGGCACAGGTCGCCCATCATCATCACGTTCCTTTGATCGTAGACAATACGATCCTAACTCCGATCTTGTTGAGACCGATCGAACACGGCGCCGACATCGTCGTGCATTCCATGACGAAGTTCATGGGAGGGCACGGAACGACGTTGGGTGGAATGATCGTCGACAGCGGGAAATTTCCGTGGCGCGAGCATCGTCGACGCTTTTATATGCTGAACGAACCGGAACCCTCCTATCACGGCGTCGTCTACACCGAACATTATGGTGCGGCAGCCTACATCGCGCGGTGTCGGACAGTTTGCCAGCGAAACACGGGATCGACCTTGTCGCCGTTGAACGGTTTTCTGCTGCTTCAGGGGGTCGAGACGCTGGCGCTGCGTGTCGAGCGCCATGTGGAGAATGCCCGCAAAGTCGCCGAGTTTCTCCGCGACCACGGCAGGGTGGAATGGATCAACTACGCCGGATTTCCGGACAGCCCCTTGTACCCGATGGCCCAAAAATACTTGGGCTCGCGGCGCTGCTCGCTACTGACGTTTGGGATCAAGGGCGGCTTCGAAGAGGGCAAGAAATGTTTTAACGCGCTGCGGCTGTTCAAGCGAATGGTCAATATGGGCGATGCCAAGTCCTTGGCGTGCCATCCTGCGTCAACGACACACCGGCAGCTATCGGCCGATGAGCAACGGAAAGTGGGCGTGATGCCAGAGATGATTCGGCTTAGCGTCGGGATTGAGCACATCGACGATATTATCGACGACCTCTCTCAGGCATTGCAGGCAACAACCAGATGAGGCGGCCGAAGTCATAGCCTTGTTCGGCCGGGAGCACTTTCATGCCGTTGGTCATGGAAAAGAATCGGATTCCGAGCCGCTGGGCGGGCAGAGCCGCCGCCCGCCTCCGCGACAGTCGCAAGCCGCCGGCGGAGTGCATCAACATCGCGCTCATCAACAACATGCCGGACTCCGCGCTCGAGGGGACCGAGGTGCAATTCTTCGAACTTCTCGAAGCTGCGGCCGAAAATATTCCGGTGCGGGTCCAACTTTACTCCCTGCCCAAGATACCGCGAGGCGATTGGGCACGACAACATCTAAGCAGCTTCTATCTCGACATTGATGATCTCTGGAACAGCCGCTTTTTCTTCGACGGACTCATAATGACCGGGACCGAGCCGCAGCGCCCTAATCTGATGGACGAACCCTACTGGGATGCGCTGTCGGAGGTTCTTGACTGGGCTGAAAACAATACGATGTCGACGGTCCTGTCATGTTTGGCGGCGCACGCCGGCGTCCTCTATAGCGATGGCATTGAACGGTACGCGCTCAGCCACAAGCGCTTCGGTGTCTTTGACCACACACGGGTCTGTGACCACCCGCTGACAAGCGGCACTGCTGCCCAAATGCGGATTCCTCACTCGCGGTGGAACGACGTACGGAAGGACGCTCTGACATCGTGTGGTTATGCCGTTCTCACGAAGTCGGCCGAAGCCGGTGTCGACTTGTTTGTGAAGCAACGGGGGAGAAGTCTGTTCGTATATTTCCAAGGCCATCCGGAATACGGCGCACTGACTCTACTGAGGGAGTACCGACGGGATATAGGGCGTTTTCTCAGGCGGGAGAGAGAAGCCTATCCGTCAATGCCGCAGGGATACTTCGACGCGGCAGGCACCAAAACACTGAGTGATTTCCGCGAGAAAGCTCTGTCCGATCCGCGTGAGGAGCTCTTGGCCATCTTCCCGGAGGCAAACGTCGTCGCCACGCTCAGTAACACCTGGCGCTCGTCGGCCACCCAGATATATCGAAATTGGTTGCTGTACTTAGTCGAGGAAAAGGCTGGCTCGTCCGCGTATGCGGGTATGTCCCCTGTCGCAGCTCAATGATAAGATACAGAGCGAGGCCGCTAATGGGCTCCCGTGGGCGATTGACGTGCAATCCATGCCGGTTAAATGAGGCGTAATAGATGCCGACCCTGGAAGATCGCGTGCCTGAGATCCTGCGGAGTCTTCCGACCCGCATCAGCGACGTCCTCATACCGTGGAGCCAGCGGTCGCCCGATCGGCCGGCTCTCGTGGAAAGCAGCGGCACTTGGACCTATCGGCAATTGGCTTCCGTGATCGCCGAGACCCGAAGCTGGCTCGTCGAAAGCGGCATGCGCCCGGGCGATCGGATCATGCTTGTGTGCGAGAACTGCCGAACGCTTGTTGCGGTGCTCTTGGCCGTGGCCGGCCTGGACGCCTGGCCGGTGCTCGTGAACGCGCGTCTCTCAGCGCGCGAGCTCGATCAGATCCGAGATCACTGCGGCGCGCGCCGCGTGATCTACACCACGAGCGTGTCGCCGCATGCGAGGGCGCATGCCGAGCGCCACGGCGCACTTATCTACGAGGCCGGGGGGCTAGGTCCGATCGGCATCGGCCCGCTGAACGAGACAGCCGAGCCTGAGCCGGTCGAGACCGACAGTGCCAACAACGTCGCCGCCCTGATGTACACTTCAGGCACTACTGGCCGTCCCAAGGGCGTCATGCTGACTCATAGGAACCTGTTGTTTGTGGCGGCCGTTGCCGGCAGGTTGCGGTCGCTGACACCTGACGACCGCCTTTACGGCGTGCTGCCGATGTCTCACATCGTCGGCGTGTCCGTGATTCTCTTAAAAGCATTACTCAACGGCGCCACGGTTTATCTCTCGCCGCGCTTCGATCCCGCCGCGGCGCTCACGGCGTTGGAGCGGGATCGGCTGACGGTGGTGCTGGGCGTGCCGGCCATGTACGCCCTGCTGGTCGAATACGCGAAATGCAAAGGGCTTACTTCAGTGGCATGTCCTGCGCTGCGGATCATTTCGTGTTCGGGCGCGCCACTCGACCCGGCAATCAAGTCCGGAGTCGAGAGACTGCTCGGCCTGCCGCTCTATCACAGCTACGGCATCACCGAAACTTCTCCCAACATTGCTCAGACCCGTATCGAAGCGCCTCGCCGTGACACGTCTGTTGGCCCGGTGTTTCCGGGCGTCGAAGTCAAGCTGGTCGGACTCGATGGCAAGCCCGTAATCGAGGGCGAAGTGGGTGAGTTGTGGGCGCGCGGGCCCAACGTCATGAAGGGCTATTACAAGGCCCCCGAGGAAACCGCCGACGCGATCGATGCGGAAGGATGGATCAACACCCGCGACCTCGCGCGCTTCGAGAACGGCAACCTCTTCATCGTCGGGCGCACGAAGGAGCTCATCATCCGCTTTGGGTTCAATGTCTACCCGCCGGAAATCGAGGCGGTGTTGAACGCTCATCCCGCGGTGGCGCGGTCGGCGGTGATCGGCCGACCAGTCAAGGGAGATGAAGAGGTCATCGTTTTCGTTCAACCGGTCCCGGATTCGCCGATAACCGCCGCCGAATTGGGAGAGTACGCGGCAAAACACCTCGCTCCATATAAACGGCCGGCGCACATCTTTTTCGTTGCTACCCTGCCGACGACCGCGACCGGCAAGATTTCGAAGGGCGAGCTTGCCTCGACGGCTGCCGCAATGATCACGCGGCGGTCAACGTGAGTGACTGATTATGGATGCCGCAACAGTTGGTGGGCCGGGCTACAGCGAAACCGCCGCTGAGCTGCGAACAGAGTAGGAGCATCTGATGTCACCAACATTCGTGGTGATGGGTTCTCTTTGGGAGGGCGCAGGGCAAATCACGCCGGAAATCTTCGCCACGGAACGACAGGCAATGGAAAGGGCCGCTCAGCTAATCGACCGGTACGGTCAACACATCGTGGTCGATGTAAGGATCGAGGACCTCTCAGGGCCGCTCATACCGCTTCCGGAATGAACACCTAGCGGATTTTGTCGCTGGTGGCCCGAATGGTCGTTGCCCCACTATGCATTTGCTGCTGTGCTGAGGGTCGCATCGCCGCTGCGGAACGGCTTCGATCACGGGCCTAGCCGGCAGCGCCCCGAGGGGGCCTAGCCGGCAGCGCCCCGAGGCCTCCGCGTGCGGTGGCCCCGAGGCAGTCGTGGATTCGAAACGCTTCAGGCCGGTCAGGATCCCAATCCGGAGTCGTCGCCGCCGCAAGCGGTAATCTCATCCGGCGGCGGGTTCGGCCCGGTGGTGGATGGATTGGGTTTGTGCAACTTGATCTCGCCGCCCGCCAGGTCGCGCGTCGGAAGCCAGCCAAAAGTCGTACTGCATGTACCTCCGGCATTACACAGCTTTACGCCGAATCTGTCCGGCAATTTAAGAGTATCGTTGTCCTCCGTCCTAACCCGGAATTTAAGAGTATCGTTCGGGGGCGCAAAGTTGGTGTTGGCTGTGCCACAGATATCACGTATGTTCGAACCCACGAACGGGGTAAAATACCCGGCGATGCTCGTACTGCTCACATGCAGCCCGGCGAAGAACGTGGCCGTGTCATGATTCACGATGTTCACGTGGCCGAAGAATCCGCCGTTTTTACATCCTCCAACGATCCCGAAATTGACCTTCGAGCCATCGTTGTTGAGGACGAACCCGCCGCCCGTGGTGAAGTCACACGGACTCGGAAGCACGTGGGCTTTCACCACGGGGATGCCCTTGAACATCAACACGCCCACCAGGAGTCCCCCTGTCAATAGTGCCGATACGAGCTTGGCCGTTGCTCCCTTGCTCATTGCCTCTCCTCCTTTTCCATCGAGGCCGCTTTGTGCGGCGCTAAGAAATGCCCGCGGTTGCGGACGCGACCACCACATCGGCAACGCCACTGACGGTGACGTGAAGCGCATTCACCACGGCCGTGCCGGTCGGTGAAATCGTCTGTTCGTTGATAACCACCTGACCGCCGGGCATCAGGATGGTCTGATTCGGGTCACCCGTTACCACGATCGGAACGCCGTTAATCGACAGGTTGTTGATGATTGAGCTGCCGCTGCCGGCGGCGCCCAACACCTGTGACGCCTGTGCCATAACCGAGTCGGCGGAGATGCCGATCCCGGCTACCGTCAGGTTCAAGGCCGCGAGCGACGATTCGGAGTCGACCTGGTCAGGCCAACTGATCGTGGCTGCGTTTAAGACTTCTCCACTGAGCAAAAACGGGACGCTCCCCGTCAACTGACCCGCATCCCTTTCGTCGTTTATGCCTGCGAGAGTTCCGGTATCGGCAAGCGTGGTCGGCGTGGGGTTCAACGATCCGAGTAGGCTTGTCGCTGCGAGGACGGTCGCCTGCACCGCTGCCGCGTCCCCCACAACCGTCTGTGCTGCACCGACCCCAGGCCATAGGAGCAACAGGCCCATCATCATGAGGGCGACTGCTGCCGAGGACGACCGATAATGGTTTTTCTGACCCATATTAACCTCCTCCTTTCATTTGCTTGTTTCATCAGGCCCATACTGGCGACTTCTGCGGCCCCGTTGAGTGGGTATGCACGAGTCTCTCACTCCTCGCCGAACGCAGGCCATTGCCGTTATTTCGGCATTTCGCCCTGGCCGTCGCGTTCTCAACTTCGCAGGGGAGCCAGTGAAGCCTTCCGAGGCCACAACGCCGCGTAGCTTATGAAGCTTCGCCGGCCCGCGGAATCCGGCGCTCCCTGAAAAAGCGGTGGAAAAGAACCGATACTCAACCGGTAGATTACGGAGGAATTAATTGTCAGGAACATGGGTAGCGCAGAGAATTGGCGACGGAACGAGCGAAAAATGCCGTCCTCAAATTGAGGACGCTACTCAACTGAAACTCTGGCGGGGCCTGGCCGGACCAGAGCATCGATTGAGGTTTACAAGGATCCTGCGCCACGATTGCCGCCGGCATTCGCCTGCGTGTCTCGGGGAGTCCCCAATGCCGTCAGCTTGGGTTCTTCTGTGGGTCCTGATTATCTGAACCGATAAATTCGTATCGCTACAGTCCCACTTCGATCAGCACCGGTCCCTTGCTCGCGAACCCGGCACGCAGCGCCCTCGCGAAGCCTTCGAGCGTCGTAACGCGGCTGCCGGGTACCCCCATGCCTTTGGCCAAGGACACCCAGTCGAGGTCGGGGCGGCCGATCTCAAACAAGTCGAGGGCGCGAGGTCCGGGATTGCCGAAACCAAGATTGAAGAACTCGTGCTTGAGGATGGCGTAGGCGCGGTTAGCAAAGACCACGGTCGTGATATCGAGACTCTCGCGCGCCATAGTCCACAGCGCTTGCGCCGTGTACATGCCGCTGCCATCGGCGGATAGGCACAAGACGCGACGGTCAGGACATGCCACGGCGGCGCCCACCGCCAGCGGCATGGCGATCCCGATCGAGCCGCCGGTGTTCGCCAACCAGTCGTGAGGCGGCGCTCCTCTGGCGGCGGCCATCATTCCCCGGCCCGAGGTCATGGATTCATCGACCACGATGGCATCCTCGGGGAGGAGTGCTGCCACCACGGCGGCGAGGCCAGGCAGAGTAATCTCGCCGCTTGGCAGTGGCGGCCGCTCTGGCTCCTCGACGAGCGGCTGCGCTCCGCGCGGCGACAAGGCTGTCGCCAGCGAATCGAGCGCGCCGACGCAATCCTCGCCTGGACGCACCAGTGTATGGACCTCGCATTCCGGCGCGACAGGCACGCTGTTCTTGCCGGGGTAGGCGAAGTACGCGACGGGGGCCGGCGCGCCGACGAGGATGAGTTGACGAAATTCCTTGAGCTTCTCCGCCGCTTGCTCGAGGACATAAGGAATCCGCTCGACGACCGCGGTGCCGGCGCCACGTCCGATGCGCGTGAAAGCATAGGGGGCGAGAAGCTTGGCGCCCGTGGCGGCGGCAATGCGCCCGGCTGCCGCGAGCCCGCTGCCGTAAAGCGCGCGGCCGGCGATCAGCAGGCCGGCCCGCGAGCCCGTCCGAAGCATGGCTGCAGCGCGCTCGACCGTCTCGGCGGCCGGCACGGGCGGCACGGGTACCTTGGGGACCTTCGCAATGGCACCGCCCTCGCTCCAAGCGACATCGGCGGGCACGATCAGGGTGGCGATCCGGCCAGGCGCCGTCCGGGCGGCGACGATCGCTTCGGCCGCGTCGCGGCCTACTTCAAGGGCACTGCACGACGTGCGCAGCCACTTGGAATAGGGCCGCGCTATCGCCTCGATATCGGCGGTGAGCGGCGCATCATGTCGGAGGTGATAGCTCGCATGCTGGCCGACGATATTGACGATCGGGACTTGCGCGCGGGCCGCATTGTGCAGATTGGCAAGCCCGTTGGCGAGCCCCGGGCCGAGATGCAGCAGCGTGCATGCCGGCTTTCCCGCCATTCGGGCGTAGCCATCGGCGGCGCCGGTGACGACGCCCTCGAAGAGGGCGAGCACGCCACGCATTTCCGGCGCTCGGTCAAGCGCCGCGACGATATGCATTTCCGAGGTGCCGGGATTAGTGAAGCAGGCCTCGATCCCTCCCGTGATCAGCGTGCTGACTAGACTTTCCGCTCCATTCATCTGCTTACCCGCTTTCCGAGGAATTGTTTGAGCGCGCCGCTGCCGACATCATGTTGAGCCAACTGATTCCTGGAGATAACGAGAAAGCACGGCGGCGAGGCTCTCGAAATGTGTCGTGAGGATTTCCGCATGATCGCCGGGAACGGTCTCGACTTCGAACTCTTCAGCTAGCTGGGCCCAAACCGCCGTGGGATCAGCGGGGAAGTGCAGGCTAACCTCGGCTCTCACGAATCTTACCTTCCCGCTGTAGAAGCGGGGTCGGTAATTCGCCAAGGCGACATAAGAGCTATCACGCACCCGTTGTGCGGCCGATGGCAATGACACGCCGGCCGGGGACCGCTGACCTAGAGGATAGTCGCGACCTGGTCGGAAAAATTCCCACAAGCGCTCAGAACGGTGAATGACATAGGGAATGGCTTTGCGTAGCGGCAATTGCGTCATAGCCACGCCATGGTGCCTCGCCAGCCGAGCAAGAAGCCTAGCCCGACACGCCAACGGCAGAAATCGCCGGTGCGGGTAGGTCTCCAGCAGGGCCAACAACGCAACCTCTTCTCCGCTTTGCGACAGGCGTTGGGCCATTTCCAGCGTTACGAGGCCGCCGAGTGAATAGCCTATGAGGAGGTAAGGGCCGCGGGGCTGCAACTCCCTGATCGCATCCAAGTTGAATTGCGCCATATCCTCGATGCGCTCAAGTGGCTCGCGTACCCCGTCGAGCCCACTTGCTTGAAGTCCGTAAATCGGATGCCGCGATCGGATGTGCTGTGCGAGTCGAGCGACATCCGTGACATTGCCACCCAGGCCATGCGCGATGAAAACCGGCGAGGTATCGGTGCCGGGCTTCAGCGGCACCAGGGTGGAAATCCGGGATACGCCGGCTTTTTCCGTGGCCGCCGCCAGCCGGGCGATCGTTGAGGCTTCGTAGATCATCGCAATCGGCAGCACTCGACCGGTGGCCTGCGCTATCTCCATAAATAGACAAGCAGCCAATGACGCATCGCCCCCGAGGTCAAAAAAATCATCTTCAGCACCGATTGGCGATCGTTGCAGTACTCGCTCCCATATCGGGGTAAGCACCGCGATCATTGGATGTTTGTGCGTCTGATTGTCAATATAGGTGCCGCTCATTTGCACGGCTCGTCTCGCTTTGAAACCAGGGTCGAGGGACCGCAGCATTATTCCCGCCATTGATGGTTTTAGCCTATCTGCTCGTCGTGGCGTGACGCAAGAAGCGCGTGACTCGCGGGCAGCGCGTCTTTATGCGGTATTATGTTCCTCCGGCCCTGTGGCGCTTTCGCGATATACTTTTGGACTCGTCTCTGGGGATCAGAAAAGGCGGCCCGCCCCCACCAAGAAAGGCAGTGGTGCCCAGCAGGTCGCAAAATGCACACAGGCCGGCGGCTAACGTTTAGCTGCGCTGCCAGTGGCTCCGCGGGGATCCTTTAGCCTCCGAGCCAAGCTTGTCCCAACCTCGCGAGCGCGGGGTATTTCGGGGACGCTGGTCTCGCGCAATGGGTTGATGCCTCTCCCCAGGCTCTTTTGTCCCGCGACTCGGCGATTCGGCCATCTCCCTGCGAGACGTCGGTTAAGGCGTTCTTAAGCATGCGGAGCGAATCCTGATGTGGAGCACCCCAGCCCAACCTTATTGCACAGTTCACGCGACATGGCGGTAAAGGCCGATCAACAGAACGCGGTCGATCCCGGCCTAGCCGCCTTGGTGATGCTGCTGCGCTTCCAGGGCATCGGTGCCGACAGTGAGCAGATCCGGCACCGCTTTGGCGGCGTGCGTATTGGCGTGGCTGAGATGCTGCGCTGTGCCAAGGATATGGGCCTCAAAGCACGTGCGTTGCGGACGAACTGGAAGCAGCTCGCCAAGACGCCGCTTCCGGCGATCGCCCCGCTCAAGGACGGCGGCTTTCTCCTCGTCGGTAAGATTGGCGAGGACAAAGTCATCGTCCAGTCACCGCTGTCGCCAAGGCCCAGCCTCATGACACAGGCGGATTTCGAAGCCGTCTGGGATGAGCGCCTCGTCCTGATGACGCGACGCGCGCAGCTCACGGACCTGAGCCGCCGTTTCGATCTCACGTGGTTCCTGGGCGCTATCCACAAATATCGCGAGCTGTTGTCCGAGGTGCTGGTCGCCTCGTTCTTTCTGCAGATATTCGCTCTCGTCACGCCGCTCTTTTTCCAGGTGATCATCGACAAGGTGCTCGTCCATCGGGGCATGAGCACGCTCGAGGTGTTGATCTTGGGCCTGATCACGGTCTCGATCTTCGAGACCATTCTGGGGACGCTGCGCACATATCTCTTCTCGCACACGACGAATCGCATCGATGTCGAGCTCGGCGCACGTCTCTTCCGCCATCTGCTTGCCCTGCCGATCGCCTATTTTCAGGCGCGTCGCGCCGGCGACTCCGTGGCACGCGTGCGCGAGCTCGAGAGCATCCGCAGCTTCATCACCAGCTCCGCCCTGACCTTGGTCATCGATCTATTCTTCACCACCGTCTTCCTCGGGGTGATGTTCTTCTACTCGTCGCTTTTGACCCTGATCGTGGTTGCCGCTTTCCCCTTTTATATCGGCATCTCAGCCAGCGCCACGCCGCTTTTCCGCCGGCGCCTCGACGAAAAGTTCGCACGTGGCGCCGAGAACCAGGCGTTCCTCGTCGAGAGCGTGACCGGCATCGAGACCCTCAAGGCGATGGCGGTCGAGCCGCAGATGCAGCGTCGCTGGGAGGAACAGCTTGCCGGATATGTCGCGGCGAGTTTCCGCGTCCTCAGCCTCAACAACATAGCAAGCCAATCCGTGCAGCTCGTGAGCAAGCTCGTCACTGCTGCAACCCTCTATTTTGGCGCGCAGCTCGTCATCGATCAGAGCTTGAGCGTCGGCGAGCTGGTCGCTTTCAATATCCTTGCCGGCAGGGTGAGCGCGCCGGTGCTGCGACTGGCGCAGCTCTGGCAAGATTTTCACCAGGCCCGGCTCTCGGTGGCGCGGCTCGGCGATATCCTCAACACCCCGGCGGAGCCGAGCTACAATCCGACGCGCGCGGCGCTGCCGACGATCCGCGGCGATATCGCCTTCGACCACGTCACTTTCCGTTACCGTATCGACGGGCCGGAGATCTTGCACGACATCAGCTTCGTCGTGCAAGCCGGTCAAATCGTCGGCATCGTCGGTCCTTCCGGGTCGGGCAAGAGCACGCTCGCCAAGCTCATCCACCGCCTCTACGTGCCGGAGAGCGGCCGTGTCCTCGTCGACGGCGTCGATCTCGCCATGGTCGACATCGCTTGGTTGCGCCGCCAGATCGGCGTCGTGTTGCAGGAGAATGTCCTTTTCAACCATTCCATCCGCGACAACATCGCGCTCGTCGATCCAGCGATGCCGATGCCGCAAGTGATCACCGCCGCCGAACTCGCCGGCGCACACGAGTTCATCCTCGAGCTGCCCGAGGGCTATGATACGATCGTTGGCGAGCGCGGCAGCACCCTCTCGGGCGGGCAGCGCCAGCGCATCGCTATCGCACGTGCGCTGGTGTCGGACCCGCGGATCCTGATATTCGATGAGGCGACAAGCGCCCTCGACTACGAGAGTGAGCGAATCATCCAACAGAACATGGGGCACATCGCCAGGGACCGCACGGTTCTCATCATCGCCCACCGCCTTTCGACCGTGCGCCGCGCCGATCGCATCATAACCTTGGAGCGCGGACGCCTCGTCGAGGACGGCACGCACGATGAGCTGATCGTCAGGGGCGGCCGGTACGCTTCGCTGCACCGCTTGCAGGTCGGGGTTCATGAAGTTGGGTAGGGCCCTGGTCGCGAGACTGGCGGGCGCACGCAGTCTCGGACGTCAGGACGAGCTCGCCTTTCTTCCGGCGGCACTCGAGATCGTCGAGACGCCGCCTTCGCCCATCGGACGCGCCATTTCACTGACGATCGTCGCCGCCTTTTGCGTCGCCCTGGCATGGACGAGCATCGGCCATGTCGATATCGTTGCCGTGGCCCCGGGAAAGATCGTGTCGAGCGGCCGCACCAAGGTCATCCAGCCCTTCGAGATCGGCGTCGTGCGCGCCATCCGAGTGCAAGATGGTCAGACAGTAAAGGCCGGCGACGTGCTCATCGAGCTTGATCCGACCATCAATGATGCCGAGCGTGCGCATTTGCAAAGCGACCTGACCTCCGCCCAGCTCGACGTCGCGAGACTGCGGGCGGCGCTCGACGAGAGCGATCCGCTCGCCGCATTCCATCCGCCTGACGCTGCGCCGCCGGAACTAATGGCAACGCAACGCCAACTGCTCCTGAACCAGACCCAGGAGCAGCGTGACAAGCTTGTCGCGCTCGACCGCCAGGGCGCGCAGAAGCAGGCCGAGCGCGACTCCTATGCCGCCACCATCGCCAAGCTCCAGGCGACAATCCCCATCCTCGAGCAGCGTGTCGAAATCCGGAAATACCTTGCCAAGCACGAATATGGCTCGAAGCTCACCTATCTCGACGCGCTTAACGATCTCGTCAGCCAGCAGAAGGAGCTGGCCGTCCAGCAGAGCCACCTGGAACAGGCCCAGGCGGGGCTCGATGCGATGACAGCGACGCGTGCACAGTCGCAGTCCGAGTACCGCCGCACGCGGCTCGGCGAGCTGGCGACAGCGGAGCAGAAGGCGGCGGGCTTGGCGCAGGATGTCATCAAGGCGACCGAGCACTCGAAGCTGCAAGTCCTCACCGCGCCGGTCGACGGGGTCGTGCAGCAGCTCGCCATACATACGGTGGGCGGCGTGGTAACACCCGCTCAGCCGCTGCTTGTGGTGGTGCCGCTCGACAGCCCTCTCGAGATCGAGGCGATGGTATCGAACCGCGATGTCGGCTTCGTCCATGCCGAGCAGGAGACTGCGATCAAGGTCGACACATTCAATTTCACCAAATATGGGCTCCTGCACGGCAACGTGCTCGACGTGTCGGCGGACGCCATCAGCCGAGGCAAGCCAACCGACAGCTCGACCGCCAATGCGCAAGGAAACGACGCGGCCGGCGACCTTAAGCCACCAGAGCTGGTCTATGTCGCGCACATATCGCTCGACCAGACGCAGATGGATATCGATGGAAAGTCCGTGCGTCTCTCCCCGGGCATGACGGTGACCGCGGAGATCAAAACAGGGTCACGCCGCGTCATCACTTACCTGCTCTCGCCGCTCCTGAAGTTCAAGCAGGAGAGCTTCCGCGAGAGGTAATCCGCCGGCAATCTGCGGGCGGTCGCGCGGCTCGCGGGCGCTTTCCACAGCCGCTCAATTCGCATTCGCGAACCAGATCCGGGCTTAGCGGACCCGGACCGCCGGCTCATGGCTTTCAACGTCGAACACGCCGTCGCGCCAGCTCAGCTGCTCGCATTCGAGGCTGACCGATCATGAATGCGCGAACGCCCAATAGAGTTCCCGGGCTCTACTAAAGAAAGGACCGGGCTGGAGTGAACGCTCGCCGATGCGGATCACCGGCACGACCTTGGAGTAATTGCCGGTCGAGAAGATCTCATCTGCGTACTCGAAATCGCGGTAGGTCAGAGTCTTCTCCACGACAGTGGTGCCATCTTGGCGCAAGAGCCCGATCACGCGCTGACGCGTAATTCCGGCCAGGAATGTTCCATTAGGCGCCGGCGTAAAGACGATGCCGTCCTTCGCCATGAAGATGTTCGAGGTGGCGAGCTCGGCAACGTTGCCCAGCACATCGCAGACGACAGCATTGTCGAAGCCATGGGCGCGCGCGTCGAAAAGCGCACGAGCGTTGTTCGGATAGAGGCAACCCGCCTTGGCATCGACCGGCATCGTATCGAGTGTCGGGCGGCGAAACGGCGACAATGTGATCGAGAAGCCAGTGGGCTTGCGCATTGGAGCCTCGTAGATAGTGAGGCACCACCGCGTTGAATCGGGGTCATGCGCCTGGACCCACGGCCCTTCCTTCTCCGCCCAGTACATCGGCCGAATGTAGAGCGCGGCATCCGTGTCGAACCGGCTCACCCCGTCTCGGGCCAGGCCGATCCAGGTTTCGGGTGATATCGTCGGCTTCAGGAAAAGTTTTGCCGCAGAGTCATTCACGCGCGCACAATGAAGATCGAGATCGGGGGTCACGCCTTCGAACGCCCTAGCGCCATCGAACACCACGGAGCAAAACCAGGCGGCATGCGTACGCGAACCCATGATCGGCACATTGCCCTCGTGCCAATCTCCTTCGAAAAATGTCCAGGTCCTGGACCAACCGCTTCCGGCTGCCATATGGCTCCTCCCTGCTTACCGGGTCATCGCCGACATACCGCAACGTCTCGCTTAATGGCCCGCGAAAATTACTGATCCGGAAATGACCTTCGTCGCGACAGCCCGTTGCCGATCCCGGTACGGCTGCGCGAACAGTCCAAAAGGACAGCGCCGCGGCCAATTTTCCGGGCGGTCGACGCGTGCTTATGGAACGGCATAAGCAGAAAATAGTAGAGGATGGCGCTGCCGGCTCATCTCTACCCGAGCGCTTTCTGGAGACAATGAGAAAGCTCCGCAGCAAGGCTCTCCGCATGCACGGTAGACATTCCGAGATGATCGCCAGGCATCGTATGAACCTCAAGATTCTGGACCAGCCTGCCCCAAACAACGATGGGATCGTCTGGGCCCCGTGTAACCACCTCCGCTCTCATGAAGATTATCTTGCCGCGATAATAGCGGGGGCGGTAGTGAGCCCAGGCCACAATGCCGCTGTGACGCACTCGTTGCAGCGAGGGAGGTATGGTGTTGTCCTCATTGTCTGCGGCCGCAGCCCACCGTCGAACATATGCGCCACGGCGGAATCGAAGATGATCCATTAGGCCTCTGCATACCCGTATGATGTACGGCAGGGCACCGTCAAACGGCAGCCGGCGTAGAGCCGTGGCATGATGCTTGGCTCGCCGTCTCAGAACGGCTAGCCAGCATTTCAGCGGCCAGTATCGCGGGTGCGGGTAGGTGTCCAAGAGCGCCAACAGAGCAATTTTTTCGCCACGCTTCGCCAAGCGTTGCGCCGCTTCCAACATGACTAGACCGCCAAAAGAATTACCCACAAGAAGATAGGGTCCGTGGGACTGCGTCTCTGTTATCGCGTCTAGATAAATTTGTGCCATGTCCTCGACACGGTCCTTTGGCGCGTCCACCCCGTCCAGACCTCTCGCCTGTATCCCGTATACCGGATGGCGGGACCTGATGTGTTTGCCGAGTTGGGAAAGTTCCATGACACTGCCTCCCACGCCATGCACGATGAAAACCGGCGGCACGTCATCAGCGCCAGGCTTTAGCAGCACGAGGGGCGAGAACCGGGGTGCAGTGGCCTGTTCCAGCACTGCGGCGAGCGATGCGACCGTAGGCGCATCGTAGATCGTCGAGATTGGCAGCTGTCGACCCGTTGCCTTTTCGATCTCCAAGAACAGAGCAATAGCGAGTAGGGAATCGCCCCCGATATCAAAAAAATTATCCTCGGCGGAGATTGGCGATTGCCCTAACACACGCTCCCAAATCCTGGTCAAGGTGTCTATCGCCAGTCCGACATGTATCGGTTTTCCTGGCGCAATGCCACTCATATGCAAGTCTTTGTGATCCAAAAAATTCATTCGGCTCTCCAAGCCAGCTTCCGCGGACAAGGTCGTCGACCTCCGTAGATAGGTCGATGCCTTCTGAAAGATGGCTGTGTCATTGGCCAAAGCTGCTGGAAATGACCTGTCAGCTAGATTGGCTTACTGAATGATCTTGTCAATGCTTCTGCACGCGCAAACGCCCGCCGCGACTGCTCGGTTAACCGCCATAATTCGGACTTCCGTCTTTCCTCTGGGTAGATTCCGCCGGCTTATTAGGGAATCGCCCTGATTAGTGCCGAGCCCGCGCTGCGTTACAAGGGGTGCAGGTTCCCTCGTCGACGAGTCCGACCGTGTTTCGCACAATCGAGTCATGGCGACCCGGGTCAGAGAGCTTCGCGATATCGACCGGCTCCGGCCCGGAATCAAGCTCTTGGGTGTTCGCCTGAAGCCAATCGATATTTTGCGGCGGGGCGAAGTGGACACGGTCGGAATGAGATCGCCTACGACCGAGATTCGCTCTGCGCCGCGGATCTTTTGGCTCCTGAGCTCGCCTTGGACCGACAGGACGATCGCCCTTATCGCTGTTGTCCCGTTCGCCAATGGGTTCCGCCATCAAATCCAAACCTGGGACTTCAGCTTGGCATGGCTCGCGCTGACCTTGAATTCTGCTCTATTGGTATTGACGATGGTCACGCGGACAGCCCCTACCAGGGTCACTCCAAATCCTTTGTACTGGCTGCTGGCCTTCGTTGCGACTTATTGGTTCTTACTGGGTAGGTTCGCAGACCCAGGCCACCCCATTGCGCCGCAGTGGGTGATCGATTTGGTCGGACTTTTGAGCATTCTCATCCTCGTTTGGGCGCGGCTGAGCCTAGGCCGCAACATAGGGCTTGTCCCAGCACAGCGACAAATCGTGACGCGCGGAGCTTATCGCTACATGCGCCATCCTATTTATACCGGCGTTTTCCTTGGTTACCTCTCGGTAGCGGTGCAATCCTATTCTCTTCGTAATCTCGTATTCGTTGGGCTCGGCATATTCTGGTTCTTGATCAAAAGCTTCGTAGAAGAGGGCTTTCTTCGCGAGGACCCGCAATACGCGGCGTACATTGAACACGTCCGCTGGCGCTGGGTGCCTGGAATCCTGTAGCGCGAATCGCGCAGGGGTCCAACGTCTATCGGTGCATAGCTCACCGTCGGCGCTCGAGCGTGTCGGCATTAGCGACGGCTATCCCATCCGGACCTTGTCGACTTGAGACGGATCGCCCCTTATTGACGAAACCCGCGACAACTCGTCGATACACGACCAGGGTATCCAAACCGATCACGAATCCTCCAACCGCCAGCATGAGAGCGCGCGGGCCCAATCCATCACCTCCGACGACCAACGGCCCTAATGCAGCCAGCCCGACCGGCAGAGCAAGCAGGCCAGCGTGTGCAAACGCTGTTCCCATCAGCAAGTGTCGGCGTGCGAGACTGAACAACGTAATGAGCGACGCCAGATCACCGATGAGCAGCCCCAGCAGTGCCGCCTCTACGCGCCGCGTCGAGCTCGCGAGCAGGAGACCAATGAAGGGCCCTACCCCCGCGATCATATTACCCGCGGTAAGGCGCCCTGTCCGGCTATGGGTCAAAAGAATGAGGTTTGGAGCACCACGGCAGATTCGTAGGAACGCGACAATCGTTGCCAGGGCGCAAAACGCGGGTGTCACTTTGTATTGAATCCCATAGAGAAGCGGCACGAGCTTGTCGAGAGATAGCCCTACGACGGTCGCGTAGGCCGCCGCACAGAGGAGCACTCCCAAGACGACGATCAGCGACCCTTGATTCGAGGCCGTAGGGTCGGCATGCAAACGCCCGAGGAACGGCATGCCAATTTTATTGACGACGATCAGGAGAGGCGAGATCGGCACGATGGCGAGATTGAGCGCCAGCGAATAGAGGGCGAGCGTCGCCAAATCGAAAAGGTTTGCGACGATGACTCGGTCGAGCTGGCTGAGAACCATGAGCCCGATCCCATTGGCCATGAGCGGCAGCCCAAAGCTCAGCGCCGCCCGGCGCATTATCGGGTCTATGGCAGCTACGCGCTCCTGAGGTACCAATAAATGCGAGAGCATCACGTAGAGCGCGGCCTCGACAATGAGGCTCGCCAGCATTGCGCGCTCGTCGCGGAACCAGGCGGCGGCCGGCACGACCACAATCACGGCCCCGATCTGCCCAACGACATTGCTGATGGCCTCCGGGCCATACCTATAGTCCTGCTGGATTTGAACGGTACGCAAGTTCCTGAAGCTTCTGATAAGCGGCACCGCACCGAGCCATGCAATGCTCCCAACATGCGCACTCGCGCCAAAAATGTCAGCCAGCACAGGCGCGAAGAGTGCGATTGCGATTGCCAGTAAGACAGCACGCGTGATCGTGATCTGTTGCGCTGCTGCGACCGCCTGCGCGCGTGTCTCGCCGGCATTCACCATGACGAACTTCTCGAGCCCAACGTCGGTGATAAGCTCGCTGCTGGATAGAATTGTGACAAGCGCGACAGCAGCGCCGAGATCGTTTGGCATCAGAAGGCGCGACAAGATGATGGTGCGCACAAAGCGGAGCGAAAACTCGCAGAGCGGGGAGACCGATGCAGCGGAGAGACGCACCGCATAGCGTTTCAGCAACATGTTCTCCGCCTCACCACAGCGAGCTCCCGCCCCGGCAGATACATCTATGGTAATGCGTCACTGCGAAGCCAGTGCGAAGCTTGGCCGAGCTCGGGAGCCCCGCACGTGAAGATGCCCTCCTGGCTGATGCTTCGCCCACCATCGAGGGCCCGCTTCGCCGCAGCGAATCCTGGAGAGCGCCTCCCCGGTGTATCGATGGCCCCATTCTGCGTCGCGGCGGCAAACGCACTGCTCCACGACAGAACTGCTGATTAGAGCATAGTCAGTGTCCGCAACCCAGCTTAAACCACAAATTCCCGGCGGCCTGTCACCTCAACGTAGTCGCTGCGTGCGCCGAATGACCAAAGGATCCACCCGAGCTCGTAGCTTCGGCACTCCTTACGCAGCACGAGCCCACGGTGGTTGTCCGCGGTATCACTGCGGGCCAGGGTGGCATTGACGATGCTACGACGAGTTCGGCGCCAAATCGAATCAAGCTCGCCCTCGCGTACTTGGGACCGATAGAACATCCGTTCATGCGGTCGAAGCATCGAGAGGCTCATCTCGTTGTCATGGAACAGCCAAAGGAAGCCTTTAACCAGTGCCTCTCGCGCGCCCGGCACGCCGTGCTCGACAGCGCGATGGAGGAAAGCTGGCGCCATACCGTGTTGATGAACCGAATAGATCTCGTAGAAATCGACGACTTCGCCGCCCGGGACATAGTAGAACCAACCCCATTCGCCGTGCGGACCTTGGAGCGAGATCACTTGCGCCGCCGCCATGTTGGCAAGGCCGATGGCCCAGTCGGCACCGAAGGCTTCGCCAAAATGGTAGAGCGCCAATATCGAATAGACTTGGCTGGCGAAAGAGGAGAACCTCCGGCGATGCCCGGTGCTCCCGTTATAGAATAAATGGGTGGTGGGATGGTGGTAATGTTCGCTCAGATGCGCTGCGAAGATGTTCGCCGCAGCACGCCATCGCTCGCCCTCCTTCAGCGCCATCGCGGCCGTGCCCGATACCAGCATACCGATGTCCTGGGCAGACAAGCGGTGCAGAGTGGACGGGCTTGCTGAAAACGCCATCACGCGGTCAATGAGCAGCCCCGGCGGCGCGATATCGAGTTTTGCTCCCGCCCAAAGACCCATCCCGTACATATAAGTCCGAACTCTGGGATTGCCGACCTCTCGGCAGCACGCGTCATAGATTTTTCGGATGTCGGCATGTTCGTGACCGCCGAGCCCGGGAAGCTGCGAGAAGCCCAAGAGAACATTGAGGGTGTAGAAAGCATCGCTTTCCGGAATGGCCTCATTGCATGGCTCCGGAACATCGAATTTAAAGCGATGCGAATACCGCCCGCGCTCAGGCATCCAGCATCGTCGCAAGCCTTGAAGGGCGTACGACACGAGAGGCGAGGTCCGAGGGGGCTCGCTATTCATCGCCGGCGGAATGCCTGAGGAAAATGCGGTCTGCCATGCCTGACAAAAAATGAACGGGCCACGCTCTGTAACAGCGATACGATCGACATCTGGCGCACTCGATTTCAGCCTGGAATCGGAATCTTGTAGAGATGGACCGCATAACCGCCGAAGGCGTCCTCAAGGACACCGTCCCTGATCGCGACGCTTCGCCCCTCTTCCAGGACAACTGCTTCGGCGTCATGGATCTCGCGAAGCGCCAACCGGGCCGTCGATGGTTGGTTCTGCATCGCCACGGCGAAGACGTAAAGCGCATGCTCCTGCTGCTTCGCCATCGTGGCGATCGGTACCAGCGCGGAGACAGCGATCCTTTCTGGCAGATCCGGGCTGTTCAAAATCGGCGCCAGCGACGCGATCGTCTGATTGATTCTTGTGACTTCATCGACAATCTCCGGATGGCGGAAAATACCATCCTCGCGGAAACTATTCGCCCATTCGTGAACGAAATAAACAATGCCCGTAGCGCCGTGAATAAGGGCCATCCAAACCTCGGCCCGCAGTTCTTCGGCCCTCACCGGACGCGCGGGGTCGAGCGCGGTCGTCTCGAGTACCGCCCAGACGGTTTGTCCGGGAGCTGCTCGCTTCACGAGATTGGCCACGCCCTGGGCGACATACTCGAGCCCGCCCTTCACATGCGGGGTGTCGGAACCGACGGGATAGATGTCGAACGACAGGATGTCCGCGCTGGTAATAGCAGTGTCGTAATAATCCTGATCGCCAGTACAGATGCCGCGCCCGGGCCAAGAAATATCCGCCACGCCCCGGCCGAAGTTTATCATTACTGGGCGGCTCGCGTCGCGAGCCTTCATCGCGTGGGAGCGCCTGGCGACCTCTGCTGCCGGTATGCAGGGACCATATCGACCAAGGCCGGTGATCTGAGCGTTGTCGGGCTCGTCGGCCTGCATCCAGCTCTTGATGATGCCGCGATTAATCGAATTGAGGCCGACATCGTTTTGCTCGGCGACAACATACATTCCCTGTTTCGCCAGCTCGGCCAGCTGTGCTTCGGTCGGCCCCTGCCAGAGCCCGACGAAGGTATTGATGCCCATCGCCTTGTATCGTGGCGCGTTGGGCGGCGACTGAAGCCAGACGCCAATGGGAAAAAACCCGCTGTCCGACGGGAAACCGTTTGTGTGAGGAGCTCCAGCCCAGGCAGCGTGGCGGTCTGCAAGCGTCGTCTCAGCCTGCATTAGCCCGAGGAACAGGAGCGCGGGCGATAGGAGATCCAGAGCAAAAGGGCGCTTAGAAGCGCTATCGGAAAACACGCGGCCCAGCATCGCCATTTCAAGCTCGCCCCTTTATTGTGAGCCCTGGCCAGCTTTGACTGCGCACGGCGACCAGCGACTTCGTCAGACCGAAGAAACGCTCCCGATGAATGGTGGCGTCTGGAAACAGCGTGGCGAGCATGCGGCAATCGAGCAATACGGCGCTTTGTATCTGCCGCATCGCCGTCTCGACGTCGGGCGCCTGCCCCCAATGTCCGCGGGGCCGGCGCATCAGCATGAAGACTCGAACAGATTCGGGCAGCCAATGGAAGAACGCGGTCGAACAATGCGGCTCGATGGGGAACCAGAAATATGGCGTTTGGACGAAATAGCCCGGCGCCAGCCGCCGCACCTCGCGCGCCATGGCCTGCATGTCATCCCAGCGGCCGACATGCTCGATCACCGAATTGGAGTGAACCAAGTCGAAACTCATGTCGGCGAATGAGCGGAGATTGCGAGCATCGCCCGCGACGGATGCGAATCGCATTTCATCCGTGACGGGATGAGCGGTCAGGTTCAACAGTGTCACGTGCCAATGGCGTCGCCCCAGCAGATCTGCAACATTCGCCCAGTATTCTGGCTCGCCTCCGATGTCGAGGATTCGGCAGGTATCCTGATGTGAGAGCACTTGGTCGACCAGACTCAGAAAGAGCTCGAATCGCCGACGCCGAAAGGCGCGGCTCCTGGTGTCGCGATTGGTGTCGCTCAGCCGCATCCAACCGAGAACGCTCACTGTCCTAGTCTCGCTCGGCCGTTGACGCCATCACCGCTTTCCGGGCCCCGTGACGCATCGTGATATCATATGGGACGCTGTCCTAGATCGGGGTTCCGAAACACCGGTTCGTTGGTGGATGGTGAACTCTCGTATCGCGAGACGCAAGAGGCCTTGCAGCGGCGCAAGATCCTCTAAGTGCGAGACCAGGCGGCGAATGGTGTTTGCGCGAGCGGGCAGCTAACTCGGTGGCCTCACAAGAAGACAAATCATCCTATAGCTGCGGTAACCTCGGATCCGTAGAAGGCCGACCAAGCCACAACATTTAGCGCGCAGGCTGACCAGGCGAGGGCTGCGCAGGACGGTTATCCAGTCCGCGAGGGGCGATGCCGCCACCACCGCGGCATAGCCGATCCATCTGACCCGCCATCCGGGCTGCTCCATCGCCAGCCGAATTCTTTCGGCCACGACGCGGTCCCACTTCCTCCTGAGTTCCGTCCATTCCCGTCGTGCCGCATGGTGCACAATGGCCCGCTCGGCATAGCCCAACCGGAATCCCATAACGTTGGCGCGCCGACACCATTCCATGTCTTCCGACACGCCAGCGCGGAAGCCGCCGACCTGCTCGAACACGGTTTTCGGCACGAAGAGATTGCCGGAGCCCGAGAACCTATGCTTTTCGATATATTTCTTGAAGTCGAAGGCAAAGACGGCTTCGTAGGCCTCCGCCGGGGTGATGTACGCCGCTTCGCCCATTTGCGTGATCACCTGCCCGCCGACATAGTCGAACCGTTCGAGGGCTGCGACGCCCTCCCGGAGCCAATCCTCATCGGCAATACAATCAGAATCGATGAAGGCAAGGCAGGTTCCGCGCGCCCTGGCCACGCCGGCGTTGCGAGCGGGGCCTGCACCCTGCTCCGGCGCCGGAGCGACGAGAATATCACCAGCGACGCGCTGGACCGCGGCCACACCGCCCACAGAGTTATTGTCGGCTACGATCACCTCGAAGCGTTCGCGAGGAAGGGTTTGTCGGCGCAGGCTGTCAAGACAACGCACGAGATGTTCGAGATCGTTGTAATGCGGAATAACCACAGATATTAGAGCAGGATGCGGATCAGGCATGGCCATGCGTCCAACCCGGTGGCGTCCGGCGGGGGCGAACCCCCGTTGGAGCGATGAGCGATGTCGTCGACGAATACGTCATGGAGAGTGATAGAATTAACCCCTTCGAGCAGGCTCGGCCAGCTTCAAGCGAAAGTCTTTTGGAGGATACCAAGACATAATGCCGCCAGATTATTTTGATCACGTCCGCTCCGAGATTGCTCCTTTGCTGCCGCCGACCGCACGGCGAATCTTGGATGTGGGGTGCGGAACTGGAGCGACATCGGCTTGGCTTAAGACACTTTACTCCAACGCTTATACGGTCGGACTCGAGGGCAATCCAGCTCTGCGTTCTATTTTAACGAGAAATGTCGCTGAGGCTCACATCGTGGATCTGAATCAACCGATCCCTGATGTCGGTGCGCCCGACCTTGTGCTGTTTCTGGACGTTTTAGAGCACCTTGTCCATCCCGAAGAGCTGCTTGCACAGGTCGTCAGAGTGATGGCAGACGATGCAACGCTAATCATTTCGTTGCCCAATGTTGCGCACCTATGGGTCGCTGCACGCCTGTTCTTCCTCGGCCGCTTTGATTATCAAGACGCGGGCATTCTCGACCGTACACATCTTCGATTTTTCTATCGAGATTCCGCGTATGCGCTCGTCGAAAGCGCAGGTTTGGAAATCCTGACCATTTTGAGGAATGGCGTAGAACGCCCCGGAGCGCGCCGCAGTTCACTTTTATTGAATTGGCTGACGATGGGGCTGCTGCGCGAGCGTCTCACGGAACAGTATGTGTTGTCGGCAAGAAAACGGCCGGCGCCGATAATCATGCAGCAATTTCCTGTGAGCGTCGATGTGAGGAGTTAGGATCCGTTGTTGAAGGGTTGGCCCCATTATCGGCGACGAAGTTTGGCCCGTTAACTATGGGAATTGCCGGCTAAAAACTGGGTTTCTTGCGGCGCCAGCGACGGTGGGGCGATCGTGCCGCTGCCATTGCTGCCTCCGATATTGCTGGCGGCTGCGATGAATTGGGTCAAGAGCCCGACCGACATCGACGCGGCGTCGACCTGTAGACCGGCCAGCGTGGTCGCTGCCCCAGAAAGGTTCGCATGATTCCCGGCGACGTCCTGGATCGTCGCGCCATTGAGGCTGACGCTCGTTACCGCGAGGGCTGAGGTGCTCGTGTCGCTCGATGCGACGGTGTAGTCGAAGACGAGCTGGTTCGTCGGGTTATTGAGGGCCGAGGTCGCCGCCTGGTCATAGGTTGCGGTGCCGCCGTCGTTCAGCGTCAGGGTCGGCGTTCCCCCGGAGACGGTCACCGCCTCGTTCATGCCAAGCGTCAAGGTGATTTTATCGCCGACGTGCTCGACGCCGCTCGAGGGCGAGGCCGCGACCTGGGTTACGGTCGGCGTTGTGGTATCGATCCGGAGGCCCGACAGCGTCGTCGCCGCGCCGGCGAGGTTCGCGTTGTTCCGCGCAGCGTCCTGGATGGTCGCGCCGTTCAGATCGACCCCCGTTATCCCCAGCGCCGGAGTGTTGAGGTCGCTCGCACCGACGGTATAGTCGAAGACGAGCTTCATAGGGTCTTGGAGGGCTGCCGTCGCGGTCGCGTCGTAGGTCGCTGTGCCGCCGTCGTTCAATGCCAGGCTCGGCGTGCCGCCGGAGACGGTCACCGCCTCGTTCAGGCCGATCGTCAATGCGATGTTATTGCCGACCCCCTCAACGCCGCTCGACGGCGAGGCCGTGACCTGCGTCGCTGTCGGCATCGTGTACGGCGGGTCGATCGCGAGGCCCGTCAGCGTCGTCAGCGCGCCCGCCAAGTTGGCGGCATTGCCCGCCGCGTCATGCACTGTCGCGCCGTTCGGCAGGTTGACCTGGGTGATCGCCAGCGCCGGCACGATGGCGTCCAGAATGCTGACCGTGTAGCTGAAGGTCAGGGCGTTGGTGCCGGAGCCGCCGGTGTAAGTGGCGACCCCGCCGGTGTTCAGCGCCAGCGTCGGCGTGCCCGTGACCGTCACCACCTCGGCAAGGTTGAGCGTCAAGGTGACCGTCCCGCCCGGCATCACTGTGCCGCTCGCCGGCGAGGCTAGGACTTTCGTCACGTCGCTGGGTGTCGTTCCTGACGGGCTCGCATATTGCGCGCCGGTCACCATGTTCACGTTATTCGTGTAGGTCAGGCTGCTGCCGCTCGGCGGGTAGAAGGGACCAAAAGCCCCGGTGGTATCCAGGTAGTTGGCTTGGACGACGGCGCCGTTGATAACGTTGCCCGAGTCCTGGCGAACAACGAGCGGATAAGAGACGGTTAGAGACGGGCCGGTGGCGATGAGGATATTGTTTTCGATCTGCGTATTGGTGATGGTCGACCCGAGCTGTGCCTCGACCTGAATGCCTTCGCCAGGAATCGGGTATCCGTTGACGGGCTGTGGGTTGAAAACGGTATTGAAATCGATTACCGAGCCATTGGAAACGCTGCCGTTGAACTGCACATCGTTCACGTGCGCGCCAACGGAATAGCCCACATTCTGGATCAGATTGTATCGATCTATCAGCGTCCCGTTCAGGAACTCGATGATGTGCTGAGGCGCGTTTTTCAGCCAATTGTACTCGGCGGTCATCCCGCCGGACCCGCGGAAGCTGATAAGAGTGTAGATGGCGCCAGGATTCCCGGCGACCCCAAGGCCGCCGCCATCGATCGTATTATACATAACCGTAAGGTTCGACGCGGCGGTGCTGCTCCCTATTGGGACCAGGTTGTTTGCGCCGACCTTGAAATTAGAATTTTCGATGACGTCGTTTGCCCCCTCGACATAGACGTCCCAGCCGCCTTCAAGCGAGAAGTCGTAGCCATTGAGCGTGACGTTGTTGCCGGTCACGAAGATGGTATGGCTGGTTGTGTCGACCGAGACCCCCGACATGGAGAGCGTCAGGGGGTCTTTGAGAGCGGTGCCGCTGGGGACGCCGACGGCGTAATCGACGCCCGCGACCTTCCACGGCGGACGAACGGCATAACCGCTCAGCAGGCTTGGCAGCTGCGGGGTACCGGCGGGCGCATTGACGGCACCATCATTGTAGCCGGACGAGACCGACGGGTTGATCGCGAGGCCCGATAGGGTCGTCACCGCCCCCGACAGATTGGCGGCATTGCCTGCCGCGTCCCGCACCGTCGCGCCGGTCGGCAGGTTGGCCTGGGTAATCGCCAGCGCCGAGACAGCGCTGTCGGCGGTCCCAACGGTGTAGCTGAAGGACAGCGCATTGGTGCCGGAGTCAGCGTCGGTGTACCCGTGACTGTCACCGCCTTGCTCATGTCGAGGGTCAACGCGACGGTGTTGCCGGGGATCTCGGTGCCGCTCGCCGGGGAGGCGACGACCATGGTCACTGCCGGCGTCGCGGTATCGATCTGGAGCCCCGGCAGGGTCGTCAACGCCCCCGAGAGGTTCGCAGCGGTGCCTGCGGCGTCCTTCACCGTCGCACCGTTGGGCAGGTTGGCCTGCGTGATCGCCAGCGCCAAGGTGCTGCTGTCGCCCGCCCCAACCGTGTAGCTGAAGGTCAGCGCGTTGGTGCCGGAGCCGCCGGTGTAGGTCGCCATGCCGCCATCGTTCAGCGTCAGCGTCGGCGTACCCGTGACCGTCACTGCCTCATTCATGGTGAGCGTCAGCACGATCGTCTTGCCGATACCTTCATCGCCGTTTGAAGGCGAGGCCACGACTTTCGTCACTGCCGGGGGCGGATCGATCGCGAGGCCCGTGAGCGTCGTCAGCGCGCCGGACAGGTTGGCGGAGTTGCCCGCCGCGTTCTGGACCGTCGCGGCGTTCGGCAGGTTGGCCTGGGTGATCGCCAGCGCCGAGACACGGCTGTCGCTCGCGCCGACCGTGTAGCTGAAGGTCAGCACATTGGTGCCGGAACCGCCGGCATAGGTCGCGGTGCCGCCGTCGTTCAGCGTCAACGTCGGCGTGCCCGTGACCATCACCGCCTCGCTCATGGCGAGGGTCAAGCTAATCGTCTTGCCGATGCCTGCATCGCCGCTCGAGGGGGAGGCCACTACCCTAGTCACCACCGGCGGCGTGGTGTCGATCTGGAGACCCAGCAGCACCGTCCCCATCGCGGACGAGAGAATGGCGGCGTTGCCTGCTGCGTCCTTCACCGTCGCGCCGTTTGGCAGGTTGACCTGGGTAATAGCCAGGGATAGGACGCTGCTGTTGCTTGCCGCGACCGTGTAGCTGAAGATCAGGGCATTGGTGCCGGAGCCGCCGATATAGGTCGCCGTTCCGCCATCATTCAGCGACAGCGTCGGCGTGCCCGTGACCGTAACTGGCCCGCTCAGCACGAGCGTCAGCGCAATCGTCTTGCCGATGCCTTCATCGCCGCTCGGTGGCGACGCCACGATATGGTCCAGCAGCACCGTCATCGTTCGATCTCCCCTCAACGCACCCAAATGGACCGAACTCAGCCGATTCCGGTCAGAAATGGGCCCCACCCGGCCGAAGTATCAGCAAGCCGCACTCCACCAAATTATTGTAGTACGGCAAAACAAATGAATGACGCAACGAGTATAAAATGGCGTTTTCAATTAACAATCAAATACATTTGCGCGAAAACGAAAAAGATATTGGTAAATTAGATCATTATAGGTTGCTGATTATTTTCAGAAACTTTGATCTCATTGTCCCATTCGCGGGGCTCAGTCAGCGCTTTGCTAATGGGCTAAACTAAAAGCTTAATTAGCGGATCCCCGCCGTGCGGAATGATAATTACGAGGTGGCCGAGTTCGCTTGTGCGACCTTGGGGGGACGCCGGGAGGCGAGGCCCAGTACCCGTCGCGACCCTGTTGCTGGCCACATAAAAGATTCAGGCGGCTGCCCAATAGGCTGTGGAGGCCAAGCCGGACCGTCTCTTGGTTTCGGATCGTCGGATAGATGACGCGGTGTGTCGAAGATATCGTGAAGGATCGCAGTCAGCATCTCGCCGGCGAATCGCTTAAGGCCTCTCCGCAGTCACCGTTTTTGATTCAGAACGAAACATTGCGAGGGCCATGCGATTTGACGACGTGGTCGGGTCTTCCCGTCTCACCGGCAAGCCCCATGAGGACTCCGCGAAACGCGGTGCGCATGTTGGCAAACGCGCCGACCATGCCGTATGCAAGAGGCCGAACGAGAAGGACGAGGATAGTCCAGGGCATCCAACCGGGGTGGTATTGGCCAACAAAATGGATGCGGTTTCGGAATTCAAGATAGACCGATAGCTGCGAACGGGCGGAACGGCTCCCGGCCGAGCCAATTGTCGTGCCGCCGTGGTGCGGCACGATCGACTTGTAGGCGTAGCCGATCCCGCAGCAGTTCTTCGCGCGGTACCCCCAGTCGAGATCCTCAAAGTATAGAAAATACCGCTCGTCCATCAATCCGATGCGTTCAAGACACGAGCGAGTGACGTACACCGATGCCCCAGACGGCGCATCGATGCGTGCCTCCACATCATCAGGATCGGGCGCGATTGCGGAAGGCGCGTGATAATCAACCGCCTCCGTCGACGCATGGAGCGGACGCCAACGCAGTCCGCGGGAGTGGATGAGGTCAGGTCGTCGCGACGGAACGATGCGGCTGCCCACCATTCCTCTCGCTCGTGTCGCAGACCACGCGACGAGTTCAGCGAGCGCGCCGGCATCGGGCTGCGTGTCCGGATTGAGGACCCACAGTCCGGGCCAATCGGGAGCCGCTAGAAGAACAGTGAGCCATGCGTTAATGGCCGCGGCATAACCCAAGTTCTCTTTGGCTTCGGCGATCAGCACGCGCGCGGCTCTGCCACGCAACCGAAAGCACCCCACCCGAACAAATCGTGGCGCCTCATCGGGCATTGAATCGGGCGCGGCGATGTGCTCGCAGGGGCTAGGGGCCCCGGCGAGCGAGGCAACTAGCCCGTCGAATGCCGCCTTGCCGCCATTCTCGCAAATGTACACGTCAAATTTAGGATCAGCTGCAGACTTTCGGAGAGCCTCCAGACATTCCGTTACGTCTTTCGGATTACGGTAGCTTACGATAATGATCGGAATGTTCTTTGCGTCAATCATTCGTGCAGCGCGGCGATCTTGCAACATCACCTGCGGCATAGAGGCGCCGCGATGGCGATAGACAGGCGGTCAGAATTGGCGCCGCAGCCAGTCTGAGTTGAGGCCACCCTTTGTGCAGGGACAATATTGGCATTGACTTCATTTTCATTTCTCGTCGTTCCGAACTCGTCCTCAGACCTAGACCCTGGCCACAATGCAGAACTCGGATTGTCTTGCGTGAGCGAAAAAGATTTCTACCTCCCTGCAGCGACCTGAACCGTAGCCCAAGTCTTCAGTATCTGGAAGTCGGTTAGTGAACGGTGGCAATGAGGGCGGCGCAAGGCAACGGCTTCGCCATCCCTTCACGCCTGCGTCGGGCGGCGATAGAAGCGCTTTCGCTTGGCATAAGCCAAGAATTAGGGTAAGTAATTCGTCCATGCAATTCCTCGATACAGCGTTGCCAGAAGTAAAAATCGTTGTGCCGAAACGCATTGGCGACACTCGCGGCTTCTTTTCCGAGGTATGGAATACGCGTGCCTTCTCCTCGGTCGGAATCCATGCTAGTTTCGTCCAGGACAATCATGTCCGCAATCCGCTTAAGGGTACATTGAGGGGCCTCCACTATCAGGTGCCTCCGACGGCGCAAGGCAAGCTGTTGCGAGTGACGCGCGGCGCGATTTTCGACGTCGCCGTCGACATCCGACGCAGATCGCCGAATTTCGCCCGGCATGCGGACGCAGTGCTCAGCGCCGACAACTGGTATCAGCTCTGGGTGCCGCCCGGCTTTGCGCATGGTTATTGCACGCTCGAGGACGATACTGAGGTGCAATACAAAGTCACCGATTTTTATAGCCCACCTCACGATCGTGGCATCGCTTGGAACGATCCGGAGCTCATGATTACTTGGCCGGTGACGGTCGAGAACGCGATCGTCTCTGAGCGCGATCGCACGTTGCCACGCTTGGCCCAGCAGCCGGACCTCTTTGAGTACGGCTCATGACGGCGCTCGTGACTGGCGGTGCCGGCTTCATAGGGTCGGCCCTCGTCCGCGCTCTCGTCCGCGACGGCAAGCGTGTCGTCACAGTCGACAAGCTCACCTATGCGGGCAATCTTGACAACCTCGCACCTGTAATCGGCAGTCCCAATCATTTCTTCGTCCGTGCGGATATCTGCGACCGCGCTGCAATCGCGGCTGTCCTCGATGAGCACTGTCCGCGAGCGGTGTACCATCTTGCCGCTGAAAGCCATGTCGATCGTTCGATCGATGCGCCCCTTGCTTTCATCCGGACCAACGTCATCGGTACGGCGACGCTGCTCGAAGTTGCGCTTGACCACTGGCGCCGCCTTGATGCCGCGAGCCGCGCCGAGTTTCGTTTCCTTCACGTTTCCACCGACGAGGTCTATGGCGAGTTGGCGCCCGCAGGACAGTTTAGCGAGGTCAGCCCGTATCGACCGAACTCGCCCTACTCGGCGAGCAAGGCCGGCGCCGACCATCTCGCTCGCGCCTGGCATCGCACCTACGGGCTGCCAATCCTGGTGTCGAACTGCTCCAATAATTACGGCCCCTATCAGTTTCCTGAGAAGCTCATTCCCTTGATGGTGCTCAATGCAATAGCTGGCAAGCCGCTGCCGGTCTACGGCCAGGGCTCGAACATCCGCGACTGGCTGCATGTCGACGACCATGTGGCGGCATTGCGGCGGATCGTTGCAAGAGGCCGCATCGGCGAGACGTATTTGATCGGGGCGCGCGCCGAAGCGCGAAACCTCGACGTGGTTCACGCTATTTGCCGGCTGCTCGACGCACGCCTCCCGACAGGCACGCCGCATTCTCGGCTTGTGACCTTCGTGACGGACCGGCCGGGGCACGACGCGCGTTACGCGATCGATCCCAGCAAGATTGAGGGCGAGCTCGGCTGGCGGCCGAGTTACGACTTCGCCCATGGGCTTGCGGCGACGATCGATTGGTATATCGCCAATCAGGATTGGTGCCGGCGCGCCAGCGCCACCTATCGTCAGGAGCGTCTGGGCGCTCCGGTGGAGGCGGCGTGACGCTTTTGGTCCTCGGCGCCGGCGGGCAGGTCGGGCACGCGCTCGTCGAGCGCGCTGGGAAAGACAGCCTCGCCCTTGATCGAGCAGCATGCGACATCTGTGATGTGGCGAGCGTCGCGCGCGCCATGTCGGCACCGACGCTATCTGTCGTCGTGAACTGCGCGGCATACACCGCCGTCGATCGCGCCGAGAGCGAGCGTGAGCGCGCCTTTGCGGTGAATGCCGCCGGTGCGGGGATCGTGGCCCGCGCGGCGGCAGCCCGCGGCTTGCCCGTCATCCATCTTTCGACGGATTACGTCTATGCCGGCACTCGCACAGGGCCCCATCGCGAGGACGATCCGATTGCGCCGCTGAACGCCTATGGCGCCTCGAAGGCCGTGGGCGACGCCGTAGTGGCGGCAGAAAATCCCGCCGCTCTCCTGCTGCGCGTATCCTGGGTATTTGGCGTCTACGGGCCGAACTTCGTCAAAACCATGCTGCGGCTGGGCCGCGAACGGAGCGAGCTTCGCATCGTCGACGACCAGAGGGGCGGTCCGACCGAGGCACGCGATATCGCCGATGCGATCATCGCGATGGCCGCCGCCTGTCACCGACCGGGATTTTCGGCATGGGGAATTTATCATTTTGCCGGTGCCCCGGCGACGAGCTGGTACGGGTTCGCACAGGCCATCTTCGCGCGCGCGCGAGGGGTGCGGCCGCGGCTCGTGCCGATCACTAGCCGAGACTATCCGACGGCCGCGACGCGACCATTGAATTCGACGCTCGATTGCAGCCGAATTCGCCAGGTATTTGCCCTTGAACAGCCGGATTGGCGGACGTCTCTGTTGCGTGTCATGGCGGAGCTCAAAGAGGTGGCGGCGTGAAGGGAATCATCCTCGCGGGCGGCACCGGCAGCCGGCTTTGGCCGATCACCCAAGTGGTCAGTAAGCAGCTTCTGCCGATTCACGATAAGCCGATGATCTACTACCCCCTCACCACATTGATGCTGGCCGGCATCCGCGAGATTCTGGTGATTACGACGCCGCACGACGCTCCGCAGTTCAAGGCTCTGCTTGGTCACGGTGAATTGTGGGGCATCGAGCTGCATTATGCCGTGCAGCCGAGCCCGGACGGCTTGGCCCAGGCCTTTCTGATCGGCCGCGATTTCATCGCCGGCGGACGATCGGCGCTTGTCCTCGGCGACAACATCTTCTACGGCGAAGGCTTTGTTGCATCGCTGCGCCGGGCCGCGAACAACCAAGCAGGAGCGGTCATCTTCGCCTACTTCGTGCGAGAGCCCAGCCAATATGGCGTCATTGACTTTGCACCCGACGGCAGCGTTCGGGCCATCATCGAGAAGCCGAAGGCGCCACCCTCCAATTATGCAGTGACCGGTCTCTACTTTTACGACGAGGAGGCAGCCGATATCGCCGCCACGCTGAAGCCATCGGCGCGCGGTGAGCTCGAGATCACGGACCTCAATACCCACTACCTGCGGCAGGGACGCCTCAGCGTCGAAACCCTCGGCCGGGGCTTCGCTTGGCTCGATACCGGGACGCCGGAAAGTCTATTGCAGGCCGCGGAGTTCATGGCAACGGTCGAGGCACGCCAGGGCCTCAAGATCGCCTGCCCGGAGGAGATCGCCTGGCGGCAGAGCTGGATCGATGACGCCCAGCTCGGCGCGCTTGCCGCGAGATTCAAGGGTAATGCATATGGGCGGTACCTTGTGGCGTTGCTGCAAACTCCGCGATAGGGCCCTTTCCGACGGTCATCGCGGGCGCGTCCGGTTCTTGGTCTTTGGGCACGGTGTGCTGGCATTTTGGTCCGAGTCTTGCCAAAGGCCGGCACCGTATTTAAGAGTAGTTTATTCGGATGCCATCCACCAACGTGGCCGTCGGGTAAGCGACATGCCAAGGACCTTCGCCGGCTATTTCATCCGCACCACAGCGTTATTGGCAATCTCGTGCGCCGTGGCGTGCACGCAGGGCAATTCTGGATCACTCTCCGCGGCACAGAGCGGCAACGAACGCGCCAAGGCCACGGATACTCAGGCAAGCAGTAACAAGCCCGAGGAGTTCCGGCTTGGCACCGGTGACAAGATCCGGGTCAGCGTCTTTGGCGCAGACAAGATCGGCGGGGAATTTACCATCGATCCGGATGGCTCGATCTACATCCCACTGGTAGGAGCCATTAGCGCTAATGGAAGCACGTTGAGCGAAGTCGCCGCCACGGTTGCCAAGCGCCTGCGCGACGAGAAGATGGTCGACAGCCCTCAGGTAAGTGTCGGGTTGGTTGAAGCACGGCCATTCTTCATCTATGGCGAGGTAACAAAGTCTGGCAGCTACCCGTATCTCCCCGGGCTAAACGTGCTAAGTGCCATTGCCACGGCCGGCGGCTTCACTTACCGCGCTACAGAGAATCACGTGTTCGTTCGGCGGGGCGGAACAGGCAATGAAATCGACGTCAATCTGTCGGATCCCTCGAAGCCGCCCGTGCCGATCTATCCCGGTGACATCATTAGAGTCCCTGGCCGATTCTTCTGAGACGACCGCACCATGCGAGCGGTGTTTCGTACAGGTGAGTAGCTTTCCCGCCGCAGAACCGTCGGCAGTGCGGCATGCCGCGATGATTGGAACCGGGTTGACTCCTGCGGCACTCTCTTCTAGGCCGTTTAGACCCGCGAACATGCGGCTGCTATTCGGTAAGCAGCTTTAATAGGGGCGATGCCGGGTGGTTCCCAAGATCCTTGTCTTTCACACTTTGCAATGGCCAAACGCGGCTCGGCTTGCTCTGGCTTTTTGTAAGGCCGATTGCCTCGTCTATGCGCTGTGTCCACGCGGGCACCCGCTGCACGGGCTCCGTTCCGTCGAACGGACATACCCCTATGCGCCGTTTGCCCCACTTCGATCAATCCAGGCCGCCATCGAGGAGGCCGAACCGGATCTTATCAGTCTGTGCGACGATGGCGCCGTCACACAGCTCCTTCGACTCTATGATCGCCAGGATGGTTCGGAGCGGTTGGCGAGGCAAATTCGGGCTGTGATCGAGCGCTCCTTGGGCACCCCAGATGCGTACAGACTCGTCGCCGCTCGAAGCAAGCTCCCCTCTATCGCTGCGCCAGCCGGCGTGCGGCTGCCTCGGACGGCCCTCGTCTCCACGCTGGACGAGATCAAGGAGTGGCTCAGCCGCGAGGGCTTCCCGGCAGTTCTTAAGGCCGACTACAGCTGGGGTGGGAGGGGAGTGACTATCGTCTCGACCTTGAAGGAGGCGGAACGCGCCTTTCGAACGATGACGGGCCCGCAAGATATGGCGCGCGCCATCAAACGGCTGGTATGGGATCGGGAGCCAGAATTGTTTTTTCAGCGATTGCGCGGCACGAAACCCGTGCTGAGTCTACAATCGTTTGTTCGCGGCAAGCTCGCCAACTGCGCTGTCGCTTGCTGGACGGGGGAGGTGATTGCGGGTATCGGCGTCGAAGTGCTCACCACTCTCGGCGCCACCGGTAACGCAACAGTTGTACGCGTCGTCGACAATTCCGAAATGCTTGAGACGGCAAGCCGCGTGGTGCGGTGGCTCGGCATATCGGGATTTTGCGGATTTGACTTTGTCCTCGAGGAAACCTCCGGCCGAGCTTATCTCATAGAGATCAATCCGCGCGCCACGCAGATCAACCATTTGGCGCTCGGTGCAGGACGTGACCTGCCCGCGGCACTTCGAGCTCGGGTCTCGAACGAGCCGGTTCGCCAATCGCGAGCCGTAACAGACTGCGACACAATCGCCCTGTTTCCGCAGGAGTGGCGCCGAAATCCCGAAAGCAGCTTCCTTCGCACCGCGTACCATGACGTACCTAGCGAAGAACCCGAACTCATTGAGGCTTACGTCGGGGCCTCGACGCAACGGTTTCGATAAAATCGGGGGCGCAAGTCGGTGCTCCGATGGGGCTAGAGTGGGCGACTCACGGGCTCAACTTTGATACCAGACCGGGCTAGCCGCTGCCCGCGCCACTCGGGCGTCAAATAGGCGCGCAATATCGCCACGATGCCTCTGCGGAGCCCAGCTGACGTCAATCCTTCGACGACCTGACTAAGCATGAACCGCACAATCTCGTCGCCCCATTGCTGGGAGCCAAGTTCTTCATTCCGTCCATGACGCAACAGCTTGGCACGAATTCCGATCAGTTTTTCGAGGCGGTGTGCGACAGCCTTCTCCACCTCCCACTTCCACGGCGCATTACGGATGCCCGATGCAAGAAATACGCGCCAAGGACAAGCACACCCACGAGTAGAAGAAACAGCATCGTCATCGCATTCCGTGAGCCAATAGAATCTAGCGGCTTTCCGCGAGCGGAAAGATGAGGCACGTCGTCGTCCCGTGGGCGCAAAGCTTGCCGCGCGAGTCCGTGAGTCTGGCCTCAGCAGTGGCGATGCGAGAACCGACGCTGATCGTGCGCCCTTCGCACGTTACGGGACCAGTTGTTACGAACAGTGGCCGCACGAAGTTCACCTTCAACTCGACGGTGGTATAGCCGAAGCCCGCGCTGAGCGTGGTGTGGACCGAGCAGCCAAGCGCAGAATCGAGCAGCGCGGTGGCGAAGCTGCCATGCACGGAACCGATCGGATTATAATGGAATTCTGCTGGTGTGCCCTCGAAAACAGCGAGCCCGTACTCGAATTTCACGGGACGAAAATTCAACAGCGCCGAGATCGGCGACTGGTTGCCCTCCTGGAGCTCCCGCCTGAGATATTCGAGGCCGCTTAGAGACTTGAATTCCGCCAAATCGAGTACAGGTGCCGACCACGTAATCGTGCGGCTGCGAATTGAATCAGGCGAACGGGTCGTAGTTGAATCCATGGGATTCCGTCCCTAATTAGACAACATCACCCGCGAGCGAGCCGGCCATTGCGTCGGTAGAATAACGGACCAATTGGTACAGACAAGTTCAAACGCGGGCTCGCAGCGGTAAGCAGGTGCGCCACCGCAAGGCGGTGAGGGTCAGCTCGTCGGTGTCATGCCAAAATTGCCTGAGCGTTCCGAAACGGCCTCATTCTGATAGCACTCGCCCGAGAAGACGCCGCCCTCGCTCGAGGAGGTATGGCCTAGCCCCTCACGGGGTTTCCTATCTCGCTCGAGGTTCGATGCACGCGCCAAAAGTGGTGAGGACTTGGAGTTTGCGTGATCTTTTGTTCGTTCGGCCGTCACTCGATCACCACGCCGCTGGGAGCGAGCGGGAGCAGCTGACTCACCAAGCTACCCGCACAGGTAAAGGCATTGAACCAAGATCCTGATGGCCAGTATGGTCGTGCCGGTCGATAAGAACTATTTGGGGTAGTTCCGAATTGGTTTCTACTATGATGATCGCGCTTACAGACTTTGGCGACCTTGCTGTCCTGCTGCCGCTGGCTGTGGTCATGCTGCTGTGGCTATTGGCCATGCGCTCGCTAAGCGAGGCCGCGTGGTGGCTCGCCGCGGTGGCCCTGTGCACCGGCGGGACGGCGCTCCTGAAGATCTATTTTTTCGCGTGTCCTATCGATCGCGAGGTCATCAGCCCGAGCGGACATACCAGCTTCAGCACATTGGTGTATGGCGCGCTCGCCGTGGTTATAGCAGCCGAGTTGAGGGTTGGCTGGCAGCGAATCGCCATCATCGGCGGGGGAACCGCGTTTGTAGTCGCCATCGCCGTGTCACGGTTTGTGCTGCGCGCCCATAGCCGGCCGGAGGTAGTATTCGGTATGGTTGTCGGCTTGGCATCATTGGCCCTCTTTGGCGAGCACTATCTCCGTCGACGGCCGGCCGAGGTCCCATTGAAGCCGCTCCTCGTGGCGGTGGTGGTGCTGATGGCGGCTTTTCATGGCCGGGAACTCCATGCGGAGCCGCTGCTGCACGCGATCAGCTGGTATTTCCACATCGCTTCGATCGCGTGCGCTTGAGCGTGCGGGCGTGTCGTTTCGCGATCTGGGCCCCCGTTCCTGACACCGCTCGTCCCATCTTATGCCGCAGCATTGGCGCTGGGCGGCGGCGCGGCGGATACCGATCCTGAATTCGTGCCGGCGTCTTCACATCGCCACAATGAGAAACCCAGGTATTCGCAGAGTTCTGGCTGTTTATTCGTATAGTTCTAGGGGTTTTATCCGCATAGTTCTAATGCGATCCTTCTATCCCATGACCGAATAATTGCCGTTAACCAGGGGCTATGTTTTTTTGCCCAGTCTAGTGATGGCTTGAACGTTCGGAGGGGAACATGGTTAGCACGATCCGCGCGATCACCTGCGTCTCTTTGCTTACATTGAGCGCTTGCGGTGGTGGCGGTGGTGGCGGCGGTAGCTCAGCCGCCAGCGCCCCGCCGCCTCTCATTCCTCCCGGGACTTTCCTCGCCGCTCCAGGCGCGAACTGCACGGGACCAGCCTGCACAGGGCCGGAGAGCAGCGTCTCGTTCACCAACCCGGGCGTGTTTGGGTCCGGTACCAGCAGCGCAACTGGCGCACAGGTCACGATCGCAACTGATGCGACGGGAAAGGCGAGCACCGTAACCATCAATGTTCCTGCCCCCGGCGGCGGCTTCTACACGCATCCTTTCGATCTCACGACGACCGGCGTTGCTGGCACGGGACCCTTCGCGGGCTTTATCAGTGCCTTTGACGGGATCAACGCCGATGGCAGCCGTCAAAATCAGATTCTGCTCGACCCCAACCTGACCTATTCGTCATACGGGCTTTGGACGAATATACCGACGAGTGCCGCCGCGGGCGCAACGGGTGCCCTTGCTTTTGGTCAACTCACTCCAGCGAGCAACGTTCCGATAAACGTGACCTTCTCTTATTCAGGAAAGACCATCGGCGCGATGGTGGACGGAACCAAGAGCACACCATTGATCGGTAGCGAAACGTTGACGGCTAACTTTACCAATATGAACCTTACAGGAAGCTTCAGCCTGAGCACTGTGGCAGCGAGTGGCGCAACCACGCCATGGACCACTCTTAATATCTCGCCCGCCGCCAACATTATGTCTGGCGCCTATACAGGCACGGTAACGGGCTCGATTTCGTCAGGCACGGTTAGCGGACCCATCAACGGCAAATTTTATGGCCCCACCGCTCAGGAAACCGCAGGCACCTGGTCGGTCAGCGACGGCGCCAACATCCATGCCATCGGCGGCTATGGAGCTAAGAGGTAGCAATAGTCGGCGCGCTCAGGTAGCTGGGAGCGGCGCGCTTGGCACGGCATTTTTGGGTGTTCCTTGCTCCAGCATTGCTGCTGTTCGCGACAACGGCTCGCTCTGAACCGACGACGATTTCCGTCCCGGACGCCGCTCGCTTCGCCATCAGCTTGGGGGACCTCAAGGCGGCCGAGGATATCCTCCTCATCGCGCTCAACGCCGATCCGACCTCGCCGGAAGCGCTCTTTCTCATGGGCGAGGTCGAGAGTCGGCAGGAGAATTACGACAAGGCAGTCCCGTATTATCGCCGCATCCTGGTCGACCACCCCGAGCTCGTTCGGGTGAGGCTCGACTTGGCGCGGGCGTTGTTCGAGAGCCATGACGATGAGGCGGCAGAATACCACTTTCGCCTCGTCCTCGCGCAGCCCGACTTGCCGCAATCCGTCGTCGACAATGTCTATCGCTACCTGGCGGCGATCCGCGAGCGCAAGCGTTACATCTTTTTCCTCAAGCTCGGCGTGGCTCCCGACACCAATATCAATGCCGCGCCGGCGCTGAACCAGGTCATGCTCTTCGGTCTGCCTTTCACGTTGTCGGAACCGGCCAAGCAGAAATCCGGGGTTGGCCTCGTCGTCTCCACCAATGGCGAATATCTCACCCCGTTGGCGCCCGACATTCGTCTTCGCACCGGCGCGAGCCTCTATCGGGCGGAATATCCCGGCAGCAGCGCTTTCGATGACATGCAGCTGCGCCTGGACGCCGGGCCCCAGTTCCTGTTCCCACGCTCGGATGTGAGCGTGCTCGCGGTTCTCGCCAAGCGCTGGTTCGGTAATGATCCCTACAACGAGGGCCATGGCGGCCGCATCGAGGCGAGCCACCTATTCACCGACCGTCTCCGCTTGGAAGGCTACATCGAGGGGCTCGATTTGAGCTATCACACGCAGACCTTTCTCGATGGCTTCGGCGTTGACGGCGTGCTGTTCTCGACATACGGCCTCAACTCCAGCAGCTTCGTGCGGCTGATCACCGGGGCTGGGACCCAGCGCACGCAGTCCGACGCTTTCTCGAACTACTCGCTGCGCCTGGGCGTCGCCTACCAGCAGGATTTTCCCTACGGGGTTACCGCTTATCTCGAGCCCGACGTCACGCTGACCCAGTACGATGCGACCAACGTCCTTTTCGGCAAGCGACGGCACGACACAACCGTCAGCGCCCGGCTCGCACTCAACAAACGAGACCTGCAGCTCTTCGGCTTCAGCCCGGTCCTGAGCTACACCTTCTCCCGCGACATCTCGAATATCGACTTCTTCGGCTTCGTCCGGAATCAGTTCGAGATCGGCTTGATACGAGACTTCTAGGACACGGCACGCATGATCGAGTTGTCGATCAAGGCGTTACGCAGTCAAATCGAGTGACAACCCTTATCGTCCGTTGGGGGGCGTCGCGCCGATCTGTCATTAATTATTCGTCTGTCGGCATGCCCTGAACGCGTGAGGGCCACTGCCAAACAGACACGAGGCTCCAGGATTTCCCTCGCAGGAAGCAGGTGCCGCCTGGAACCGGCAGCGCGTCAGGTGTTGTTCCTCGTGTCAAATCAGTCTGTTTCACTGAGTCGCGACGTGAGGAGCAGGATTGGAGATCGGATGCCGCAAGAGTGATCTCGTCAGCGATTCTGTAAGATGGCGAGCGGTGAATCCTGCGCCGAAAGCGAACCGCATCACCGGCCCGAAGCTGTTGGCGGCCGCCAGCCCTACGAAATAGAGGCCGGGTATCGAGGACTCGAAGGTCGATGACAGCACAGGCGTGGCTTCTACAACCTTCAGCCGTGATCGGATTTCCGCACTGAGGAAGATCAATCGCCCGATGTCGACCTTGTAGCCCGTCGCCGCTATAATGTGATCGGCCATCACGTCGCGCTTGGTACCATCCGCAGCGCGAATGCGAAGACGAACCTTGTGGTCCTGGATCTCGGCGCGCTCTGGCGCATATCCCAGCAGAAGAGCTACCCGCCCAATGACCTTGTCTTTGATAAACCATCCTCCGGATGGGCCGAGCTGCGTTCGAACGATCGCTAGGCGCAGTTTCTCTGGCAAGTAGTGGAAAAGTAACGGCGCGTCCGAGAAAAAGCGCGAGCGCAAGCCGGGACCGAGCCCTGACGGGGGATGGCGAATTCGCTGCCACCGAGACCGAGCCCGCGGCGCTCCATGAAACTTCAGCGAGGGATCGCGAGCGACGAGCTGCACCTCCGCATCGGCCTCATGCAACAATCCAGCGAGGTCGAGCGCCGAAGCGCCGCCTCCGATTACGACCACGCGGCGTCCTCTAAAAGGCTCGAGATGGTGATGACGGTAGCTATGCGACAAAAACTCGGGCGGTAGATGCGCCAAGTTGGCCGGCACGTGCTCGAAATGAGTGATGCCGACGGCGAGCACGACCCGCCGAGCCTCAACCATTTCACCATCCTCAAGCCGAAGCAGGAAGCCGCCCGACGAATGACCGAGGTCAACGACGAGCTTGTCTTCCACCTCCGGTACCATCCGCTCGTTGAAAGCAAGCCCGTAAGCAGCAAAACTCTCTAAACGCACCGGGATCCCTATGTCAGCGTATTCAATCCCGCTCTCAGCACTAAAATGCTTCAAGGTAAAGTGACCGTCAGGATCATAGATATTCGACGCGAAGCCGTCAGACTTGAGCAGCATATTCTTCGGCATATGCGCAAGCCAACTGTCCATCGGGCGACCGAAGATTCGGAAAGGCACGCCGCGCGCTCGCAAATGCGCGGCCACCGAGAGTCCGTAAGGGCCCGCGCCGACGACCACAACATCTAACGTGCCTTTATGGATTGGATTGGTCTCGTGCTTCATGTTCTTGCAGCTTTCGGAAGCGCGTCACTTAGGGAGTGCGGGTGATATCGCTCTTATCGACCTGGGACCTGAACACGCTGCTTGCGAAAGCGGTAGCATGACGCCCAACCCGGCGTGGACTCTCATTGTCGTTCTTTAGGAGTTGAATAAAAACATAACGTAGAAGCCAGTACAACTTTTAAGTCCGGTCTTTAACCTCGCGTGAGGGATCGCAGGTCGTTTCCACTGGATCAGAAGATAACATTCGAGCCGATACGGCTTTTTGGCCTCACACCAATCGATCACTTCGGGCTAGTCCAAACTATTCGGTGCACGTCGATGACGCGGAACACCGTTGGTTAAATCGTAGCTGCGTAGTGATCACTGATGCCCCGGCACCCAACAGGGCAACAGAAGTGGTATCTGGAGGTGGATATTGGTAGGCGCGCCACGTGGGTCGTAAGTATTGCTAGAATTGAAGCTTGAACACCACCCCGGCCTGATGCCGATCATAACTGAAACCCTGCTGTGTCGATTTTCGTGTGACGTAGCGATATTGTGTGCTCGCGATCCAATAGCGGTTTATCGTGTAAACCAAGTTGGCGCCTGCCGACGTGGCATCGTCGCGGCGCGTCGTGCTCTGATAATCATCGTTTTCATAAGATACGATCCCGCTCAGAACCACCTGACGCAGAACTTCGCAATCGACCTGTGCCTGGACCGTCTTCACATCGGTCACGGCGGGCGTGCCTCTTGCGCCAGTGAGGATGGTGTCGGAAAAGTCCTGGTTGCCGGTCAGAGTGACTGTCACGATCTCGCTGGGGTACCAAGCCAAATCGAGGCCGTAGGTGATGCCCCCCACGCTGCCGAACGCGCCTGAATCATGGACATGTTCTCGGTACCCAACAGTGGCGGTGCCGCGGAAAAGGCGGCGAAATTCGAAATCGACGCCCGTGACGACCGTGTAGGTGCTAGAATTAAGGATGCCAGCTGCGTCGGTTTCATGTCGATATTCTCCGCGAACAACACCGCGGAGAAGCGGTGTCAGGTCGAAGGTCACTTTCGGCGAAACATTGAATACATTGGAGTTAAGCTGTGCCTGTTCGAATGTCACACCATTGATCGTGATGTTTTCGAATGTCTCGCGTCGATAGCCGCCGCCGAGGCCCAACCCCCACCGTCCAATATCGCGGATCACAGAGATCTGCTCGCCAATCATGTCGTGCACAGGAAGATGGGTGAGCGTCCCATTGGCGCTCGGAAGGACGAACGAAGCGGGGTCTGAGTGATCGTAGAGAAAAGAGGTCCGCGACTCGACCCGCAATGTCGAGGCGAGGTCGCCGACGATCCCCAGCGTGGTCCCGAAATTCGGATTATCCAGCGACTCGTGGCTCGCATAGCGCACGATATCGCCGTAGACATTGAGATTGTACCTGATGAGGCCCGGCCCGTTGTCAGCGTTCAACTCCGGCCGAAGGTGCAGCACGACATCGCTTGCTGGGTTGCTCTGGGTCGCGAAGATGTTGCTGTCGTAAATGGTGGCGACGCTTGCCGAGGGGAGCAGATGGAGGCCTTCAACCCAGAAGCCCTCAGGCTGCAGCTCCGGTCGCTGTCGCAGGAGAACCCCCACCGGGCCCGTCGGATCGCGTTGATCGGCGGGGGTGGGGCTCGGTGTGTAGATGGAAGAGAAGCCGGGCGTCGCGAGGACCTGCGCCGCCACGGGCGCCTCACCGATCGGCAGGGCCGTGACTGCGAAGAGCAAGGAAAGTGCTGAGGTGAAACGACGTGGCATCGCCAAAATTCTTGCGCAGCAGAGCGGACAACAATAAGGCTCATTTGCCTCGCCGTCGATGCCCGGCTGACGGCCGACGGTCACGCCGATGGCCAGAGACGCGATCGGCAAACACTCTCAAATGCGCGTGACTCGGCGTAGACTCTTGACGACCCTGTCGGCCGTCCGGCCGTCCCAAAGCGGCGGTCGCTTTGCATGAGGCCAACGGCCCGCAAGCACTTCCTCGACCGCTCGGGCGAGCTGAAGGCGTCCGACCAGACGGTTCGAGCCCATGGTTACCGTGATCGGGCGCTCAGTGGTTTCCCTTAGAGTCAGGCAGGGGATGTCCAGGTAAGTCGTTTCCTCCTGGATCCCACCTGAATCGGTGATCGCAAAGCGTGCGTTGCGTACCAGCGCCATGAACCGGATATAGCCCATCGGTTCGACCAAGCGCAGCTGGCGTGCCGTGGCAAGTCGACCGTCGAGTCCAAATTCCTTCAGCCGCGCCGTTGTCCTCGGATGCACGGCGAAGACCAGCCCGATCTGGCCGGTGATCTCGACGATCTCATCCACCAATTCAGCCAGGACCTGTGGGTCGTCAACGTTGCTCGGGCGGTGCAGCGTAATGACGCCATACTCGCCAGCGAGCCCGAGTTCTCCCGCTGCATCCGTCGCCTCGATCTTGCCGCGCACAAGTTCATAGGAGTCGATCATGATGTTGCCGACGCGCACGATGCGTTCCGGAGAAATCCCCTCATTGCGAAGATTCTCATCTGCGTCCTCCGACGGCGTCCACAGCAGATCGGCGATTGCATCGGTCACGACGCGATTGATTTCCTCAGGCATCGTGCGATCGCGGCTGCGCAGGCCAGCCTCGAGATGCGCCACCGGCAGCTCCAGCTTCTTCGCGGCAAGTGTGCATGCCATCGTAGAGTTGACGTCGCCGACAACGATCACCCAGTCGGGGCGGTGGTCGCGGCAGAGGCACTCATAGGCGATCATCACGCCGCCCGTCTGCTCGGCGTGCGTACCGCTCCCGACCTCGAGATTAACATCAGGCGCGGGAAGGCCGAGATCGGCGAAAAAAGCCGCTGACATCCCATAGTCGTAGTGCTGGCCGGTATGGATGATCATCGCGTTCGCCCAGTCGGCCTCGTTTTGGAAGGCATGATAGAGCGGAGCCACCTTCATGAAGTTCGGGCGTGCAGCACCGATAAGATGAATGAGCTTCATTGGCCTGGCGGAACGAAAGCTCGATTTTCCCTGAGACACAATGCTAAATCCTAATGCATTCAACAAGAAAAATCGGGTGCCAAACTGGGTCTATTGGCGCGCCAGGAGACCAAGTTGGCAGCCGCGGCGTGAAGAAGCGCTCGCGGACGCGCCCGACTTGGTTCGCGACCTGGCCCTTCTCCCAGCCGAATCGTCCCGGCCCGGCCGGCCGGGAGCGCTCCGGCGCCCCGCGCGCCGAACTGTTCCGATCTGTAGCACTCGCCTCCTCGATCGGCGCCCGACCGCTACGCCGCGTCGCGCTGCATTCGGCGTCGCCCGGCGGTATAAAGCAGGCCGCCCCGCCGCAGCCGATGCGAGCCTGATGCCTGTCCGACCCGAACTCCGCTTCCTCGTCCCGCTCATCGTCGCCTGCGCGCTGTTCATGGAGAACCTCGATTCGACGGTCATCGCCACCGCCTTGCCGCAGATCGCGGCGTCGCTGGGCGAGGATCCGCTGCGGCTCAATCTGGCGATCACCGCCTATCTGCTAAGCCTCGCTGTCTTCATCCCGCTGAGCGGCTGGGTCGCCGACCGCTACGGCGCGCGCCGCGTCTTCCGCGCCGCCATCGTCATCTTCACCCTCGGCTCCGCCTGCTGCGGCCTCTCGAACTCGCTGCCGGAGCTGGTCGCGGCCCGCATCCTCCAGGGCCTCGGCGGCGCGATGATGGTGCCGGTGGGGCGGCTGGTGATGCTGCGGGCGGTGCCGAAATCCGAGCTGGTGCGGGCGATGTCCTACCTCACCGTGCCGGCGCTGGTCGGGCCGGTGCTCGGGCCGCCGCTCGGCGGCTTCATCGTCACCTACAGCTCGTGGCGCTGGATCTTTTTCATCAACCTGCCGATCGGGCTGCTCGGCATCGTGCTCGCCACGCTCTTCATCGACGATGTCCGGGAGACGGCCCTGTGGCCGCTGGATTTGCGCGGCTTCCTCCTCGCCGGTCTCGGGTTGTCGGGCCTCATGTTCGGCTTCGAGACCGCCGGACGCGGCGTCATGCCGGGCTCGCTCGTCGCCGTCCTGCTGGCCGCCGGCGCGCTGGCGCTCGCGCTTTATGGCCTCCATGCACGGGTCTGCCCGTCGCCGATCATCGATCTCCGCCTGCTGAGCATCCCGACCTTCGCCGGCGCCATCATCGGCGGCTCGATCTTCCGCATCGGCATCGGCGCCCTGCCTTTCCTGCTGCCGTTGATGCTGCAACTGGGGTTCGGCCTCTCGCCCTTCGCCTCGGGCCTGCTGACCTTCGCCAGCGCCGCCGGCGCGCTCACCATGAAGATCACGGCGGCGCCGATCATCCGCGCCCTGGGCTTCCGCACCGTGCTGATCGGCAACGCGGCGATCAGCAGCCTGTTCCTGGCGGGCTACAGCCTGTTCCAGCCGACGACGCCGCACTGGCTCATTTTCGTGGCGCTGCTGGCGGGCGGCTTCTTCCGGTCGCTGCAGTTCACCAGCGTCAACACGCTGATCTTCGCCGATGTGCCGGCCGGCCTCATGAGCCGCGCCACGAGCTTCCAGAGCATGGCGCAGCAGCTGTCGGTGAGCATCGGCGTGGGCACCGGCGCGCTGCTGCTGCATGTCATGCTGCTGGTGGAGAACCGGCCGGTGCTCGCGGCCGGCGATTTCGCGCCGGCGTTCCTGGCGGTCGCCCTGATCTCACTCACATCGATCCTCTTCTTCCTGCCGCTGACGCCGCAAGCCGGTGCCGAGGTCAGCGGCCACCGCTCGCGTCGCCTGCCGGGCAAGATCGGCTCGGGCCCCTCATGAGCGGCGGCGATCGGCCGGGTGTGACCGGCCGGCGCGGCGGTGCTAGCCTGGGCGCCCGCGACAGCGTTTTGACGGCAACTGCGATCCGCTCACCATGAGTCCAGCAAGCAGCGACATGTCCGGCCCGACCTCGCGCATCTATTTCTCGCAGCGGCTGCGGCTGCATTATGTCGATTGGGGCAATCCCGGCGCGCCGCCCCTGCTGCTCGTGCATGGCGGGCAGGATCATTGCCGCAACTGGGATTGGGTCGCCGAACGGCTGCGCCAGGGCTGGCACGTCATCGCCCCCGATTTGCGCGGCCATGGCGACAGCCAATGGTCGCCCGACGGCAATTACAGCATGGCCGGATATATCTATGACCTGGCCCAGCTCGTCCACCAGCAGCAGCTCGCGCCGGTGACCATCGTCGCACATTCGCTGGGCGGCAACATCGCGCTGCGCTATGCCGGGATCTATCCCGAGAGCGTCAAGCGGCTCGTCGCCATCGAGGGGCTGGGGCCGTCGCCCAAGATGCTCGCCGAGCGGCTCAAGCGGACCATCGCCGAGCGCATGCGGCGCTGGATCGACGAGCAGCGCGGCCTCGCCGGGCGCCTGCCGCGGCGCTACGCCTCGATCGAGGAGGCCTTCAAGCGCATGCAGGAGGCCAACAAGCATCTCTCGCCGGAGCAGGCGCGGCACCTGACGCAGCACGGCGTCAACCAGAACGAGGACGGCACCTACAGCTGGAAATTCGACAATTACGTGCGGGCCTGGCCGCCCTACGACATGACGGTGGCGGATGTCGAGGAGCTGTGGGGGCGGATCGCCTGCCCGACGCTGCTCGTCTACGGCAAGGAAAGCTGGGCGTCGAACCCGGAGGAGGACGGCCGTGCCAGGCATTTCAAGACCGCCAAGGTCGTCACCTTCGAGAAGGCCGGGCATTGGGTGCACCACGACCGGCTCGACGCCTTTATCGACACCATCAGCGACTTCCTCGGCGAGAGAACAGCTTGAGAGCCGCCGTCCTCGCCGAGCAGGCCCTTCCCACTCGAGCAAGATCGTGCTGACCTCTGACGGCTGACCGCGCCGCACCCGCGTCGCGCCGAGTAGCCCCGCAGCGAATTTCTTGGTAGGGTGCAGGCAACCAAGGCCAAAGGATCTGGGAGGAGAGAGCGATGAGGTCCGTGTGGGTTATTGCCGGCGTGCTGGCTTGCTTGGCGACCGCGCCAGCCCGGGCGGAAGACCCGATCATCATCAAGTTCAGCCATGTCGTGGCGCTGGACACGCCCAAGGGCAAGGCGGCCGAGAAATTCAAGCAGCTCGCCGAAGAGCGCACCCACGGCCGCGTCAAGATCGAAATCTATCCCAACAGCCAGCTCTACAAGGACAAGGAGGAGCTCGAGGCGCTCCAGCTCGGCGCCGTCCAGATGCTGGCGCCGTCGGTCAGCAAGTTCGGACCGCTCGGCATCAAGGAGTTCGAGGCCTTCGACCTGCCTTACATCTTCCCCTCGGTCGAGGCGCTGCGGCGCGTCAGCGACGGGTCCATCGGCAAGAGCCTGTTCAAGAAACTCGAGCCCAAGGGTATCATCGGCCTGGGCTATTGGGACAACGGCTTCTCGGTGATCACCTCGAACAAGCCGATCCACAAGCTCGAGGATTTCAGGGGCCTCAAGATGCGCATCCAGTCCTCCAAGGTGCTGGAGGCGACCTACCGCAGCCTGGGCGCGCTGCCGCAGGTGCTGGCCTTCTCCGAGGTCTATCAGGCGCTGCAGACGGGCGTCGTCGATGGCGGCGAGAACACGCCCTCCAACATCTACACGCAGAAATTCCACGAAGTGCAGAAGTATCTGACGGTGTCCGACAACACCTATATCGGCTACGCGCTGATCGTGAACAAGAAGTTCTGGGAAGGGCTGCCGGCGGATATCCGGGGCGAGCTCGAAAGTGCGGTCAAGGACGCCACCGCCTATTGCAACTCGATCGCCGAGCAGGAAAACCGGGACGCGCTCGCCAAGATCAAGGCGTCGGGGACGGTCGAGTTCTACGTGCTCTCCGACCAGGAGAAGGCGGAGTGGCGCAAGGGCCTGCTCAAGGTGCATGAGGAAATGGCGCCGCGCATCGGCAAGGACCTGATCGAGGCGATCTACAAGGAGAC